>CENM01039691.1_pt1 | contig 17293 bp, 10 predicted proteins | sample 530261 | NCBI WGS metagenome assembly CENM01 (sample SAMEA2619854, study PRJEB7988) | marine metagenome | biome: marine biome (ENVO:00000447); feature: deep chlorophyll maximum layer (ENVO:xxxxxxxx); material: "saline water (ENVO:00002010), including plankton (ENVO:xxxxxxxx)" | depth 80 m
CTGGTCTAAATTTTCCTTGCGTGCTGTGCCTACGCAGACAGAGACTGCGAAAAATTTATCCCAGTCCCACTGTATCATTTTTATACTGAATTCACTATAACCATCACTTGAAGAAGTCATTCGATATATAGCGCTTGGTTATAACCTTTCAAATAAAATAGTCTAATATCAAAAGTTACGCTAAACTCTACTATAACCAAAAGTACTTCCATTGCTGATTTTCTCATAACTACTTTTTTTACCGGACTGACTTATGACTTCTGCTAGCCCTAGCAAAAACACGGTAACGCAAGCCAATAAAAAAATGCGGCCTATCGCCTCAGTCGCATTATTGACAGCGGCAATGCTGTTACCAGCCTGTAGTGTCGTCTCGGTGGAAAAACAAGCATCGGCCAAGACCATCTCAGCACAGCGCGGTAATATCGTCACTGATAATCAACTAAGCAGCGATACGGCATCTGCCTTGCTATCAGCAGGTCTTGATGAGCAAGCTTGTATGCAGCGGTTTGATTTGTGCTTGACTCAGCTCACGGACAGTATTTTAAATAAACACTATCGACCTGCACTGGCAATTTTTGCAGAACTGCACTACGCAAAAGCGCGCCAGCTTGCTGACTCACAAAACTGCCGCAATGCACTTGCCCGCCCACCACTTGACCCATACTACGCCAATGCGCCTTTGAGCGACGACGATGCCAAAACGCAGCAAGAAGAGACCGACCTTTGCTTAAACAATTATCAGGACAGACTGTTTGATGCGGTTAAATATAGCTATACCTATTTGTTTTATGACAGTCTGACTCATGATTTTGAGGGTGCTGATGAAAGTTATAGTAGTGCTCACACGCAAACCCGCATCCCAACTGACAACGATATTCAGACCCAAGATATCTATAACGCTGCCAGCAATGATGTCATCACACAGCTTTATCGATCGACCGAAAACTCAGATAAATTGATGAATGGCAAAAAAGTAGAATACTTAACCATCCCTTCTACCAAGCGCAATAGTAGCGATCAAGCAGCGATTGCCAACCGAGCCCCGCTAAAAGGTAAAGCGATCGACCAAGTCAAGGTCATGAAAGTACAAGTAGATGATTATGACCTCGGCATCTATTTGCCCAATGAAAACAACTATTTGCAAAATGCTCATAAGCAAGACTCTGCGCTTGCTGACTTAGTTTCTACTTACGAGCTACGTCTCTCTGGGCTGAACTCTGTTAGCAAACGTCCCGGTTTAGGTATCAGCTTAGTTGCCTCACTGGATGATCGCTATACCACCACGATTCGCCAATTATTATCATCATCACTATCGGGTCGCTTCGCCAATGAAAGTGACAATACAAAGGATAGCGAGCCAAGCTCACGCATTTATCCTACTGGTCATCTACTGCTGACTGGTTTGATCAAACCAAGTGGTGATAGCGTACTGGACGTGCTGAGCAGTCGCCAGCTCGACATCCACTTATACAACCCGTATCGCACTGAAACTGTTAATATTTTGGACAATAACTATCCATTAGCCGCTAATTTCTCGGCAGGTTATGGAATGTGGCTGGCAGAAAACCAGTTGGATAGTGTGGGCTATCTGAACCTCATCACGCGCCAGCCAGATGCTCGTCTACCCAAACTGTTTATGCTCGAACCTTATGACCCTGACAAGCGTGTCATCATTATGCTGCATGGTTTGGCCTCTAGCCCAGCCACGTGGGTCAATCTCACCAACGATATTCTCAATGATCCCAAACTGCGCGACAATTACCAGGTTTGGCAAATATTTTATCCAACCAATTTGCCTATTTTAGAAAGTCGCTATCAGATTCAGCAATTAATCAACACAACTTACGAGCAAACAGACCCAACGGGACAAAATCGCGCCAGCAAAAATAGCGTGATTGTCAGCCACAGTATGGGCGCGCTCATCGCGCGTATGATGCTATCCGATGAAAATCTGGTTGAAGACTTAGACCGACTGGATGACCAAGACATTCTCTCAAACAGTGAAAAGCGGCAAATACGCGACGCCCTCAAAGAATCGTTTGGTGAAAAGGAATTAAGAAAACGGTTTGAGCTTCACTCATTGCCCCAAGTAGACACTGCCGTATTTTTGTCTGCGCCATTTCGTGGCACAGATTATGCCGATCGCTGGTTCACTCGTGCGCTGCGCCGCATTGTCTATCTGCCAGTCGGTTTGGTAAAAACAGTGACTGACAACTTGGCAACGATTGCCACGCAAGGCGATCTGGCACAAAACCCGTTGGGCGCTTTGTATTTGCAAAACGGTGCCAGTCAGCTCAGTGACAAATCTTCTTTCATCGAATTAACCAAAGATCTGACGATTAATAGCCGTGTGACTTATCATTCAATTATTGCCAACAATGATGCTGATATCACCAAAGGACTGGCTCAAGCACAGCCTGACGGTGCCAAAATTGATTTATCGCAAGCGCTAGAAGAAGACGCTAAAGACGAGCGCGCAAGTGTCAGCGTGTCAGATGACACATCAGAGCTGCCTCCTGAGCCACTGGTCGCTGCCGTCACTGTTGATAAAAATATCAGTCAGGCCCTAACCCAACGTTTATCAGATGGCATTGTTCCCTATACCAGTGCTCACCTAGATGGCGCCGCCTCTGAAACAGTTATCAATGGCGGTCATAGTATTCAAACCAATCCACAAACGATTTTGACACTGCGACGGATTTTGCATAAACAGTTACAAGAATGATGTGTGTTTTTGTTATTGGGGAACATTTTAATGCATGGGCAAGCAAGTAATAAACAGAACAGATGTTTTATGAAAAAATACTCGCTATTCCCAAGTCATTGTTATTCATAAAGTTAATTTTATTTTTAAGGGTGAGGGTGACGGATATTGTTGACCACAAGGTATACTGCTTCCAAATACGATGGGTTGCGTGTATATCTAGGGAAGCGCATAATATATGCATAGCACATACCTGTAGTATATGAGTTTATAGGGACATAAATTATTCAATTCAGCTAAACAGTGAGTCGTAACCTTAGCCACAATTTATGCCTGATGTCGTTAAAGTTTTACGCCACTAAGAGCCATTGCCCGTAATCATTGTCACCTTGATTTATGTACCGTTACGGACAGTTACTTGAGCGTTGTACGGAAGACAGCGCTATGAAGCTAACAGATAAGAGTAACCATTTATGTTTGCTACGTTTATGATCGATCAAATGGATGCGCTGACGCTTGCGCGTATCCAGTTTGCTTTTGTTGTCTCCTTTCATATTGTCTTTCCCGCTTTTTCTATTGGACTTGCCAGCTGGCTGACGGTGCTTGAGTTCCGTTGGCTAAAAACGGGCAATCCTATCTTTGCTGAAGTGTACAAACACTGGGTAAAAATCTTTGCCGTGGTCTTCGGGATGGGTGTGGTCTCAGGCGTGGTCATGTCCTATCAGTTCGGTACCAACTGGGCGGTCTTTTCTGACAAGGCAGGTAACGTTTTAGGGCCACTGCTTGCCTATGAAGTATTGACGGCCTTTTTCTTAGAAGCCTCCTTTTTGGGCATTATGCTGTTTGGGTGGGGGCGCGTCAGCAAACGCATGCACTTTGTTTCGACAGCGATTGTGGCTATTGGTACGATGATTTCAGGTTTTTGGATTTTATCGGCCAACAGCTTTATGCAGACGCCGCAAGGCTTTATCGTTGGTGCTGATGGTCTGCTATATCCTACCAACTGGCTTGAAATTATTTTTAATCCCTCATTCCCCTACCGCTACGCGCACATGATGACCGCCGCATTCTTAACCACGGCCTTTGTCGTCGGCGGGATTGGCGCGTATTACTTGCAATCCAAAAAACATATTGAACATCGTAAGCATGGGCGCGTGATGCTGGGTATGGCCATGCTGATGGCGATTTTTGTGGCACCTGCGCAGGTATTAATCGGTGATGAGCACGGGCTAAATACCCTTGAGCATCAACCTGCTAAAGTTGCTGCGATGGAAGGCATTTGGGAAGATGAGCGCGGGGCAGCATTACGTCTCTTTGCGATTCCTGATCAAGAAACGCAGTCCAATAAATATGAGGTCAAGATCCCTTATGTCACAGGTTTGATTCTCACTCACTCTTTAGATGGTGAAGTGAAGGGTCTCAAAAACTGGGCACCAGAAGACCAACCACACGTTATTATTGTATTTTGGGCCTTCCGTATTATGGTTGCCATTGGTATGTTAATGGTGCTTGTGGGTCTATTTAGTGTCTATAAATACTTCAAAAAACAGCAATTCAATCCTGATAGTGTGTGGTTTCACCGTGCTTGGATGATGATGACACCGCTTGGCTTTATCGCGCTATTGGCAGGCTGGTTTGTGACTGAAACAGGGCGCCAACCGTGGACCGTTTATGGTGTTATCCGTACTGCTGAGAGTATGTCACCACTGGCAGCGCAGCAAGTTGCCACCACCTTGATTGGCTTTATTGTGGTCTATACCTTTGTCTTTGGTGCAGGTAGCTTCTATATCTTGCGTTTGATTGGACAAGGGCCGAAACCGTATACCGATCCTAGTGATGATAACTTCTATGAGCACTCGGTAACCGAAGGTCAAGGACGCACGCTGAGTGGCGATAGCAATCCTGAAGGACATGTTACAGATGCCGATGAACCCGCAGATGACGTTGATGACGGAGGCCTACGCTAATGTTTAACTTTGGTGATGTACTGGATTTGCCTCTGATTTGGGGTGGCTTGATTGTCTTGGCCGTATTCATTTATGTCTTGCTGGACGGTTTTGATTTGGGCTGTGGCATGCTGTTCCCTTTTGCAGGCTCAGACAAAAACCGCAGTCGTATCATGAACTCTATCGCGCCTTTTTGGGACGGTAATGAGACGTGGCTGGTACTGGGCGGCGGCGGCTTATTTGCTGCCTTTCCTGTGGCCTATGGCATCATTATGACAGGGCTATATCTACCTGTATTCTTAATGCTGGCGGGCTTGATTTTACGCGGTATTGCCTTTGAGTTTCGCTTTAAATCGAGCACCCATCGCTACATTTGGGACGGCTTCTTTTTCTTTGGCTCATTGCTGGCCGCTTTCTTCCAAGGCGTGATGCTCGGCTCTTTAGTACATGGTCTTGAGGCGAGCAATCGCTTGTATACTGGCGGCCCATTTGATTGGTTGACCCCATTTTCTATGGTCAGCGGCGTAGCTTTGATTATCGGCTACTCACTGCTTGGCTCAACGTGGCTCATTTTAAAGACCGAGCACGATTTGCAAGTGTGGGCGCGTAAGGTTTCAGGCTGGCTGTTGATGGCGTTGGTTGCTGCGATGATTGTCGTGACCATCTTTATGTATTTTTCAGACATCGATGCGCTAGAAGATTGGTTTACACTCGGACGCTTGCCTTATCTGGCGCCGATGCCAATTATTGCGCTGATTGTGTTCTTTATTATGCGTAAAGACTTGACCACTGAGCGTGAATATCGTCCGTTCTTATTGACGGTATTGCTCTTTTTATTGGGTTATATTGGTGTGTGTATCGCCATATTCCCATACATTGTGCCGTATCAGATGACGGTTTACGAGGCGGCAGCGACTGATACATCACTATCATTTATGCTGGTGGGTGCGGTCATCATGTTACCTATCATCTTAAGTTATACTGCTTATGCGTACTATGTGTTCAAGGGTAAAACTGATCACGAACATATGTACTAGTCATTGTAAATGACAAGCAGCTAGTAGTGAGATAAGCAGGTGCTACACATTTTTGTGGCACCTGTGCTCAATTTGTCAGATAAGAGGTCTTTATGAAAAATCTCAGTAAAAAACATTTGAGTAAAAAGCAAAGACTGAGTAAAAAGCAAAGACAATGGGCTTGGTTTCTGGGCTTATATGCCGCAGGATTTTTGACGATCTTTACGATTGCCCAATTGATTAAGCTGGCAATGGGCGTTTAACACGGTTATCAGACAATACGGTTATCAGACAATGTCGTTACCTATGTGCTACGCGCTCAATTTACCAGCCCTTGTATTCACTCTTCATTTCTATTGGTAAAGATTGAACAAGATATAGAAATCATCTGTGTAAAAAAGCAGCGTTGAACGATCAACGCTGCTTTTTTGTGTTTACCAGTGTATTTTTGCTTATCTTATGAATTTACTCGACCTTGATGATTATCGATATCGTTTTTTTCAATAAATTCATTCACTTGTGTCAAGCGCTCGGCTGTACCGACGTCGATCCAGTTATCAGTAATCACTTCAGCAGTAATCTGGAATTTGATCATCGCTTGCTTAAGTAGTGGCGCCAATGCGGCAGGTTGTCCTGATACCAATCCCTCTACCAACGTAGGAGACATCACGCTAATACCAGCGAAAGTAAACTTGACTGCATCGCCAACTGGCTGCTCGCTGGCAAGACCATTATTAATAGCGAAATCACCACCATCATTGTGCTCTGGATTGTCAATCAACAACAGGTGTGCGCGCTGATCCGCGCCTAATGTATAGTCTCGCAACTGAGCAAAATCATAGGTCGTCCAAACATCAGAGTTGACGAGAATAAATGGCTCGTCTCGCAGCTTGCCTGACTGTAATGCCTGAAAAATGCCACCTGCCGTCTCTAACGGCTCATCACCTTCTACTGACCAATGTAGTTTGACTCCATATTGCGCACCGTCGCCCAAGGTATCCATCAGCTTATCCGCCAGCCATGACGCATTGATCGTGATATCGGTAATACCCGCCGCTTTTAGTGCTTTAATATGCCAGACAATAAGTGGCTGACCGCCCACTTCGACCAAAGGCTTGGGCGTATCTAGTGTCAATGGTCGCAGACGTGTGCCCTTACCAGCAGCCAAAATCATGGCTTGTGTAATCGTCGAGTTAGACATGCTTACTCCTATTTTTATTATTTAGTTTATCAATTTGATTAAGCATCATCTAGGCTGAAGCAAACTTACCTTTGTATGCAGGTAGAACAGCATCTTTTAGCCATTGATTAAAAGGTAGGACGGCATGCTTGGTCGCGTCATTACCTTGTTCAGCCAGCCAGTTTAATTCAATAATTAAATCACGCATGACTTTGGGAATATCACCCAAATAGCGATCTTTGCCATCGCGTTCAGATAATCGAATAAAAATCCCTAGTACTTTTAAATGACGCTGTACGCCCATTACATTAACGTCGTTTTCAAGCTGAACCACATTATCGGCTGTGGTTAGAAATTGTTGCTTTTGTAGCTGCCAAAAGTCGTTAATCCATGCAGATACTTGGTGCTCTGGCCATTCAACATAAGCATCGCGTACCAATGATACTAAATCATAAGTATAAGAGCCGATGACGGCATCCTGAAAATCAATCACACCCAAGCGCGATGTGTCCGCTTGGTCTTGCATGAGGTTACGACTATGATAGTCGCGATGCACAATGACTTGTGGCTGTAGCAGGATTTCATTGATGAGTGCCGATTTTAAGTTTTCCCACACCTCCTCATTCAGCTCTACGCCGATATAAGGGATAAACCACTCGCTAAACAGATTCATTTCGCGATCTAATAACGCCGTATCGTAATCTGGCAGCTGATACTGAGATTTTGCAGTCTCGACTGGTACCGTTTGCAGCGCTACTAACGTCTGCATGGCAAGTTGATAGTAGTCATTGATTTGCTCTGGTGTTGCATCATTCAGCAAATGAGCAAACTCTACTGCACCAAAGTCTTGTAGCACCAAAAAACCTTTTTCTAAATTTTGTGCGATGAGCGTCGGCACATTGATTGCAGGCGACATGAGTTTGGCAACATTGATGAACTGCCGCATGGCATCTTGCTCATCAGCAGAATCCATGACGATATGACGCGTATCTCCTGATCCGTCAGCCTCTAGCAGTTGAATGCGATGATAGCGGCGCGCACTCGCGTCACCCGGTAAACTGTCTAGATCAAAGGGCTTATCTACAAATACTTGCTGCAACCAATGCTCGAGTTGTTGTTGGCGATTGTCGTTATTGTTATCGGTCATGTCAGGCTCTATAGTGGTTTTATCAGTCATAATGGGCATCACAGGTTAAATATAAATCATAAATAATTAAAGTAGTGATAAGTCAGGCAAATACTTGCTAAAATGGTCATATCTTAAGCCGCAACAACTGCGTTAGTAGACATATCAAGATATCATTCAGTAATTTAACGATAAGCTGAAATTTTTAGCTCATTTAAAAGCAGCTTGGCTATATTATAAATTTTGGTAAATAGTGTAGCTGATTTGGTTTTTTTTGACTATGATTAGTCGTCATTATATGTAAAACAGCCAAATTCTTGAGATGACGCTATCGATGAGTGATTTTTTAGCCGTTCATTAACAACTTGGTCTTGTTGAATAATACGACTATGCAATTCAGTATCGCAATCCAATAGGCTCTGCAATCATAGGTGTGCCCTTGTTATATTCTCCGCTTTACCAAAGCATTCGTTTGATCTTATTTGGTGCCTTAGGCTTATCTAGCCTAACGGTTAATGCTGCCATCAACGATGCTGACACACAGACAACTGAGCCATCAAGTGCTGGTAGTACGAGCAGCTACCTTCCTGATACCAATAACAGTAATGTCACTCAAAGCAGTGATTACAACGATATCCGTTATAAAGACGCGCGCTCACAGCTCGATAATTCTCAAAGAGCGACTCCTGCCTCTGATTTTGATGACACCCGTTTCGCAAGCGATGCTAAGTTAGAAGACAGCGCCTCCGATGATGTTTTGAATATCACAGAGATTAATGAGTCTTCTGATACCGCCTCGACACAACCATCAAATATGCCAGATAGCGATCAGGTAAGCCGCGACACACGCGCTAATGCTATAGCTACACCTGAAAATACCGTAGCGGATAACCGCCAGCTAGATATCAATGATGAGAGCATTCAAGACAGTCTAGTGCGTTTGGCAGAATTCTATGAGCTTACACCAGAGACTCCTGTCTCAAATGACGTGGATAATATAGAAGATGCTGAGTCAGATAACATACAGAGTACTTTAGCGCCTACAGCGCAGACCATTACAAAAGTCGGTAAAAACTTACGATTATTGCCAAACGCTATAGATAGTGCACAACGCTGTGAAGGTCAATGGGTCTATCCAAAGAGCAACCCTAATTATCAGCGTGCTGTGAATGAAGCTGGCGGTGCAAATGGACAACCCGTACCTGATGTCGACAGTATTCCCAACAATCAAGCACCTTTATTCACAGAGTCAGACTACGGTTATTACAATAATATCAACTATGCTGAGCTATCAGGTAATGTGAAAGTCGATCAGGGCACCCAGCATATCGAAGCAGAGAAAGTTGTGATTGATCTAAGCAATGGCGTGGCTGCTGCACAAGGTAGAGTCATGTTTACCGATCAGGCGACAGGACAATCACTGCAACGTAGCAATGCACCGAGCAACGCTCAAGCCAGCTTTAATGAAAGAGCAAAAAAAGATGGTTTGATTGGGGTTGCAGACAGCTTAAATTATAATACTGAAACTGGACAATCAACAGCCAACGATGTGGCTTTTGCTAGTGTTGGGCTACAAGCACACGGCTACGCTAAACGCTTGAATAAGCCCAATGATAGTGAGTACGAGTTGGACGAGGTGATGTTTAGCACCTGTCCACCCACCAACCGTAAATGGCAACTTGATGCCAAAAGTATCGATTTGAATACTGATACAGGGCGCGGTGAAGCCTATAATACGACTTTTCGCATTGCTGACGTACCGGTCTTTTATCTGCCCTACTTTAACTTCCCAATAGACAGTCGTCGTAGCAGCGGATTTTTATTACCAAGTGCGAGCGTGAGTAGTAAGAGCGGTGTTGAGATTGATGTTCCTTATTACTTCAACCTAGCGCCCAACTACGATGCCACGCTCAATACGCATGTATATACTGATCGTAATCCTATGCTCTCAGGTGAGTTTCGTTATTTGACCGAAAACTATGGAGAAGGCATTTTTAACGGTTCATACTTGCCTAATGACAAAGAATATAATGACGAAGATCGTAAAAGCTTTTTTTATGATCATTATTGGTCATCGAAAAGTATTCCGCGATTAAGTGGTGATGCCAAATATAGCTATGTATCAGATGCAGACTATCTTGATGATTTTGATACCTTAGGTTTATCAGATAACACCATCAACCTACCAAGGCGTGCTCGAGTTAATTATTATAATGATTACGTCGATGGTGAGTTAAAAGTAGAAACCTTTCAAACGTTAGATGCGTTTACTGATAATGGTGAGGCTCTAGAGGATAAAGACAAACCCTATTCACGCCTACCACAACTAAAGCTCAACTATCGACTGCCGTGGGCGAAGAACTTTGACATCACTGGTGTACATGATTCTGCCTATTTTAAGAAGTCTATTGATGATGGCTCTGAGGATGAAAAGAGCGGCGCACGCATTTATAACAAAATAAGTGCCGTCTATCCGATGGAGAAGTCTTGGGGCTATATTAGACCGAAGCTAAGCCTACAGCACCTTTATACTTCCTATGATGAAGACAGCTTGGCAGACAATAACATCAGTGAAGAAGATGGTAGCCAATCCGTATTTGTGCCACAAGCCAGTATTGATGCAGGTCTGAATTTCTACCAAGCAGGCTCACCCTTTGGCGCTTTTGATGACACCATGGGTGGCTATCGTCTGCTTAGCCCGCGGGTGAAATACACGTATTCACCGTACAAAAACCAAAATGATATTCCTAACTTTAATACTCGTATTGCGTCTATTAACTATGAGCAGCTATTTTCAGACAGTTGGTTTTTAGGCCATGACCGCTTGCAGGATCTGCACTCTATTACGCCTGGTGTCAATTATCGTTACATCGATGCAACGGGTGTGACACGTTTTGATGGTAGCATTGCAGAACAGTTCTATATAGATGATGGTCGTGTCACGCTTGATGATGAACAACGAGTTTTCAACTCTTCTTCCTCAGGCATGGTATGGGATACCAGCACCCAACCTTACAATAATTTTTGGGTTGATGTGAGTGGTGCGCTGACTAACGACTATGATTTGAGCTATATCACGACTGAGCTACGTTATCAGCCATCAGACAATAGCTTGTTCAATGTGGGCTATGTCAAGCGTCAGCGTGATGAAAATACGGATCAGTTGCCATTGTCCGCATTTACCGCCTCTGCTGTTTTCCCTATCAACAATAGCTGGCGGATATTGGCTCAAGGTCAATATGACTATAATAGTAATAAGATGCTCGACTCACTTATCGGCGTTGATTATGAAGATTGCTGCTTTGGTTTTGCAGTTTATGGTCGTCGTTACTATAATGACTTAAACGTCAAAGATGAACCAACACAAGCGGTTATGGCAGAGATACGGTTGAATGGGCTTGGTAGTGGCAGTAGCCGCTTAACACGATTGCTCTCTGATAAGATATTAGGCTTTGAACCTGTCCAAACTGCATGGAAAGACTAACGAGATTTTTTGAAGTAAAATATTATTTATATAAAAATGTATAAAGCACTATCTACAATCCAATTATGGACAACACTGTCGGGTATTTAATGATTAAAAGTATTGGATCGTGTTGACCAACTACCATCCGATGCGATGACATTGATGAGGAGCATCATGAGATTTTTTTCTTTACGTCAAACCAGCCGCGCTGTACTACTGTCTATAGGGGTCAGCCTTACGCTCACTTTGAGCGCTCAAGCAGCCACGGTGGCACCTGCAGTAGCACAAACGTCGAATCCGGCTGGACAAAATACCGTCGATCGTTTGACACCTGCCAATAGTACTGATGGCATCGTGGCTTTGGTCAATGAAAACGCTATCTTGAAGAGCGAATTGGTTGATGCCATTACACAAACCCAAGCCCGTGCACAAGCGGCAGGCGAGCCAATTGCAAACTCAGCACAACTACAGTCTGAGGTACTAAACGCGCTTATCTTGCGTGAATTGCAACTATCAATGGTAAAACGTGTCGGCCTATCTCCTGATGAGACCGAGATCAATCAACGCCTTGCTCAAATTGCTCAATCTCAAGGGCTTAATAGCATCTCAGCATTACAGCAACGCTTAGATGCCGCGCGTCTTGGTAGTTATGCCGCATTACGTGCTCAACTGATCGAAGATGCTGCTATTCAAGAGCTGCAGCAGCGTCAAATCAGTCGCCGAGTACGCATTAGCGAGCAAGATATTGATGCATTTTTGGCGTCGCCTGAAGCAAAACGTTTGAACCAAAGTGAATACCAAACTGTGCATGTACGCGTTCCTTATATAGATGACTACAGCCGTCTGTCAGCAGCTCAACGTGAGGAAGCGCTAAAAGTTGCACAGGATTTGCGTACTCGTTTACTTGAACCAAATGTCAATGTCTCTGAAGCTGTTGCTGCAAGCCAAGGTAGCTATCCTATCCCTATTCAAGGTGGCGATATGGGCTTTCACAAAGCGGCCTCCCTGCCGACAGAGCTATCAAGCAAAATTACCAATCTCGATATTGGTGCAGTTAGTGAGCCGTTACTAACGCCTGAAGGTATCGATATCGTTAAGCTGGCTGATAAAAAAGCCAGTGATACCATGCTGATTCCGCAGTGGCACACTCGTCATATCTTAGTAAAAGTCGATGAGTTACAGACAGATGCACTGGCTGAACAGAAAATTAATGATTTGTATGAGCAACTGCGTAATGGCGCTGATTTTGCTGCCTTAGCATCAACCTATTCAGACGATCCAGGATCGGCTGGACGCGGTGGTGATCTTGATTGGGTCAGTGAAGAAGATATGGTGGCTCCATTTGAAGCCACAATGAAAAACACAGCCGTTGGTGACTACTCTGCTCCATTCAAAACTCAATTCGGCTGGCATATTTTAAAGGTTGACGGTAAGCGTCAGCAGGATGTGAGCGAGCAATATCGTCGCAATATGGCACGCCAAGCTTTGTATCAACGCCTAGCGCCTCAAGCACAAGAAGACTGGTTGCAAGAATTGCGTGCAGGTGCTTACATCCAAGTACTCGGTTAAAGACTTACGTTCAACTGCTTGGTCATAAGTTAATACACTGAACGCTAATAATACTAATTAGCTTGCACAGAAAAAGGGTATATGCCAATGCATATACCCTTTTTTTATTTAGAAATTAACTGCCAGTTAATTAGAATAATGGATAGCAAACCGCCTAAGTACAATTAACTTAACAGACGGTTAAACCAATCTATTTAGCTGTTTATAGCAAGAATATTACAAATCGATAGAGGATGCACAAAGAAAAGCCCCGAACCTAGGGCGATTGGTTCGGGGCTTCAGTGCTTCATGTTATTGTTATTATCTCTCTTCCATGTTGACTCATCCTAAGTCATAAACAGTAACGTATAAGACAGCGGGCTGACCTGTTCTTTTATTGATACCGTCTCAACACTGCATCCTTGCGTATCCTTGTGTTGATGAATGTATTATAGGACAATCAATTTGGTACGAATAGAAGCTAAAGACCTTATTTGACGTAAGCATATGCTTACGTTATAAGAGTAAACTTTAACCTATACGTCGCACTTCTTATCAACTAAAACTGCCTTGCGCTTGTTTGCGTTCATCTGACATTTTCTTGCCTTCTTTTTTACCTTCTTCAATCTTGCTATCTGCTTCTGCTACATCTTCTGCTTCTGCAGTAGGAGCGTTACCTTCTTGCTTACTCGTTTCTTCTGGCTCATATTGTAAAGTCGTCATGACAGGAAAATGATCAGATCCTATAGACGGCATACGTTTGATATCAACTACTGTAAAGCAAGCACTATGGAAAATGTGATCCAATGCCCAACGCAGAAACGGATATTTGACATGAAAGGTGTTGATAAAGTGTCGACCAATACGAGGATCTAGCAGCCCAGAAATACGCTGAAAGCGGCGCGTGGTTTTTGACCATGCCACATCGTTGAGATCACCAGCCAATATCGCGGTTTGCTTATTTTTTTTGATGTGTTTGCCAACCATCAACAGCTCAGCATCACGCGTGGTAGATTTATCAGCCTCAGTTGGACTTGGAGGCATAGGATGCAAGCAGTATAGCCAAATCACTCGACCACCTTGCAAGCGTAACTGCGTATGAATAGAAGGTATGTCATCAATCATTAGGTACTTCACTTCAGGATCTATGAGCTCAAGCTTAGAGTACAGGTGCATACCGTATAGATTATCCAGCGGAACCTTCACTGTATATGGATAATCAGACTCAATTTGCTGTAAGGCTTTCTCCCATTTTTTATCAGTTTCAAGCGTAATTAAAATGTCGGGCTGTCTATGCTTGACCAAATCAACCAATTTTTGTGTTTCATTATTGGGTGTTAATACATTTGACACCATGATTTTTAATTGATGTGCTTCCCCTTCTGGCTTATTTTTCGCTTTTTGAACTTCTTTTTTCCATAGCTTAGTATACGGCAATACCATTCTTAACTGGAACGCTAACGTGATGCTAAGCACTATAAATAACAACCATTGTCCCAGTTGCCACTCTGAGAAAAACATGATCATGCCAATCCAAGCAATAATGCCCAGTACCATTATCTGAATGCGTGGGAATTCGACGCCACGTACCCACCAATTATCCAGTGGCACCCAACCCCAGATCGTTACAAACGCGATGAATCCTGCTAGCCATTGTAAGCTGTAATATAATAGTGAGAGATCCATAGTATGTGATAACCGTTTATTGAGATGATAATGGGGCCAATAATGACATGTGCTGTGCCATTCATTCCATGACAACGCACATCATTATCTTAACTGAACTGAGTTCTAACTGAACTGACGTCAAGTATGAATGCTAGAAGCTTACTTTAGCATTTCATAAGATTTTCGCCTATATATGAGTCGCGATTCTGCAACAACTGCCATAAAAATTTACAATACCTACCCAATCAAAATAATAAGTATTTTATCGAAAGCCTTATTCTTTATAGGCAACCAAATATATTTTGCCAATACCTAAGCACGACTCTAATAATAACGTAAAGTTATAGTACACATAGTTAATAGTGTATGGAAAACGAGTAAATAATAGCCAAAACGCCTTGCTTTTTTGTACCATTCACGGCATTGTTATCGGTTGGTGATGCAACAAATAATTGTAAATAGGACTGAATTTCATGAGTAATTTAACAGTAGGCTTGGTAGGCTGGCGCGGCATGGTAGGATCAGTATTGATTCAACGTATGCAAGAAGAAAATGACTTTGACGGTATTACGCCTGTCTTTTTTTCAACCAGTAATGCTGGTGGTGATGCGCCAAAATTCGACGGTATTAAAACTGGCCAACTAAAAGACGCTCATGATATTGAAGCACTCGCTGCCTGTGATGTGATTATTACTTGCCAAGGTGGTGATTATACGTCAAAAGTTCACCAACCACTACGTGATAGTGGCTGGACTGGCTATTGGGTTGATGCGGCAAGTACGCTACGCATGCGAGACGATAGCATCATCATTCTTGATCCAGTCAATCGCAGCGTCATTGATGACGCCCTAGCCAGTGGCAAAAAAGACTTTATCGGTGGTAACTGTACCGTATCGTTGATGCTGATGGCTATCGGTGAGTTATTTAATAAAGGTTGGGTCGAATGGGTCAGCGCGATGACCTATCAGGCGGCTAGTGGCTCTGGTGCCAATAACATGCGTGAGCTTATCTCAGGTATGGGTGTTTTGCATGACGCTGTACAAGATGAGCTGGCCAACCCTGCTAGCGCCATTCTTGATATTGATAAGAAAATCGCTCAGACACAGCGTTCAGCAGACTTCCCTACACAGTACTTTGGTGTGCCGCTTGCCGGTAGCTTGATTCCTTATATCGATGTACAGTTAGAAAATAAGCAGTCAAAAGAGGAATGGAAAGGCGGTGTTGAGACTAACAAAATTCTTGGTAATGACGAAGCTAGCACGATTCCTATCGATGGTATGTGTGTACGTGTCGGGGCAATGCGTTGCCATGCACAAGGTCTAACCATCAAGCTCAAAAAAGATATCCCTCTAGAAGAGATTGAAGCCGCCCTAAAAAATAGCGGCAACGAGTGGTTAGACTTGGTCGAAGACGACAAAGAAGCCACTATGAATCGCTTAACGCCAGTCGCAGTGACTGGTACATTAACAGTTGCATTAGGCCGCTTACGTAAGCTTAAAATGGGTCCTGAATATCTAGGTGCCTTTACGGTTGGTGATCAGCTACTGTGGGGCGCAGCAGAACCATTGCGCCGTATGCTGAATATCATTCGTGAGCAAAACAACTAAATCGAATAACCAAAATATCAGATAAAAAAGACAGCAAGTGCTGTCTTTTTTGTGCGGTCAAGAACCTAAATGGCTAAGAACAATGACTATATGCCCTAGTATCCTTGTATTACTTTTGCTCATACGCAATCATTACCTCGTTACGACGTAAAAATGGCAATGCCCATGGCTCATCGTAACGTGCCAATTCTGGCTCACCTGTAGGCGTTAAATGTTTGCTTTGCATCCAATTTCGCAGTTCTTATGTCCTTTTATCTACTTTATCACTTCCAGTAAATCCTGAGAATTTGATAATGTCATAATTTTGAGCTCGTACTTCGACGATTTCGACTTCTGGGTTATTTGGTTTTGGTGACGTCTCCATCGTATATTTACTGGGCATCGCGAATTGTACGCGCCACTTTCCGTCATCTTGCTGCATACTGACTGACTATATTGACAGAATGAATATCAATATCCAAAAAATCCCTAACAATGCTATAATTAGCGCCATTTTCATAGCTCATATATCGGTTAACATATGCAATTTGTCTTACATAAAACAGCCAGCGGTGCAACGCGTGCACGCCGCGGCACCGTTCATCTCAATCATGGCGACGTGCAGACGCCTGCCTTTATGCCTGTTGGGACTTATGGTACGGTCAAAGGTATGCTGCCACGTGATATCGAAGCCATTGGTGCTGATATCATTTTAGGCAACACTTTTCACCTCTGGTTACGCCCAGGTACGGAAGTGATTGATAAATTTGGCGGCTTGCATAAGTTCATGCATTGGGACAAGCCTATTTTGACGGATTCAGGCGGCTTCCAAGTCTTTAGCTTGGGTGCAATGCGTAAAATTACCGAAGAAGGTGTTAACTTCAAATCGCCTATCGATGGTGCCAAAGTATTTCTTTCTCCTGAAAAATCCATGCAAATCCAGTACAGCTTGAACTCAGACATTGTCATGCAGTTCGATGAATGCACCCCTTATCCAGCGACTCATGATAAAGCAAAGAAATCTCTAGAGCTATCACTACGCTGGGGACAACG
>CENM01039687.1_pt1 | contig 17135 bp, 15 predicted proteins | sample 530261 | NCBI WGS metagenome assembly CENM01 (sample SAMEA2619854, study PRJEB7988) | marine metagenome | biome: marine biome (ENVO:00000447); feature: deep chlorophyll maximum layer (ENVO:xxxxxxxx); material: "saline water (ENVO:00002010), including plankton (ENVO:xxxxxxxx)" | depth 80 m
ACAACAACATCAACGTTGTGAGTACGCTTCAGGATATCTACTTTGATATCTAAGTGCAGCTCACCCATACCTTTCATGATAGTTTCGCCACTATCTTGGTCTGTTTCAACGCGGAAAGAGGGATCTTCTTTAATCATTTTACCCAGAGCAATACCTAATTTCTCTGCTGCACCTTTATCTTTAGGCGCGATAGCAATAGAGATAACAGGATCAGGGAAAACCATTGGTTCAAGTGTTGCTGGATTTTTAGGATCACATAATGTGTGTCCAGTTTGAACATCTTTCATACCAACAATAGCAATGATATCACCCGCATGGGCATAATCTAATTCGTTACGATCATCGGCATGCATTTCCACCATACGACCAACACGTTCAGTTTTCCCTGTGAAAGTATTCAAGACAGTGTCGCCTTTACGCAGTTCACCTGAATAAACACGAACAAAGGTTAACGCACCAAAACGGTCATCCATAATTTTGAATGCTAATGCACGTAATGGACCCTTGATATCAACAGTGGCCACCTCACCTGTTTCATTACCTTCTAAATCCACTTCTGGTTGAGGATCAACTTGTGTTGGATCAGGAAGATAATCAACAACCGCGTCCAGAATTAACTGAAGACCTTTGTTTTTGAATGAACTACCGCAATATGTAGGGAAGAAGGCTAATTCTAATGTACCTTTACGAATACATTTTTTCAGGTCATCAACTGAAGGTTCTTCACCTTCTAGATATTTTTCCATTAAGTCGTCGTCTTGCTCTACAGCCGTCTCAACGAGTTTTTCACGCCATTCTTCGATCTGATCAGCCATCTCTGCAGGTGGCTCTTCAATGCTATAGTTTTCAGGATCTTTTTCGTCAGGCCAGTACCATGCTTTACGTGTCAGCAGATCAACCACACCCTTGAACTCGTCTTCGATACCGATTGGCAGAACCATAACTAGCGGTGTAGCTGCAAGCACGTCTTCAACTTGCTTAACAACACGGTAGAAATCCGCACCCATACGGTCAAGTTTGTTGACGTAAATCAGACGTGATACTTCTGATTCGTTGGCATAACGCCAGTTAGTTTCTGATTGAGGCTCAACACCACCACTACCACAGAAAACACCGATACCACCGTCAAGTACTTTCAGTGAACGATATACTTCGATAGTGAAGTCAACGTGTCCTGGAGTATCGATAACGTTCAGGCGATGACCATTCCAAAAACAAGTCGTCGCAGCAGACTGGATGGTAATACCACGTTCGGCTTCTTGGTCCATGAAGTCCATGGTTGATTCTCCTTCGTGTGTTTCACCCGATTTGTGAATTTTACCGGTCAGTTTCAGGATACGTTCGGTTGTCGTGGTTTTACCTGCGTCAACGTGTGCGAAGATACCTATATTTCTGTACTTGGATAAATCAGAAGCCATAATCCTGTCTCTATTATTTGAATGAACAATTCGTGCATTTACACGGAGTTAAACCCGCCAATTCTAAACTAGAATGTTTATAGATGCACACATTTATAAGTAAAAAAGCGACAAAGTGCTATATGTCGCCATTCGATAAATTTACGCGCTGTTAATGTCAGCATGATGTTAGAGCATTTGCGGGGTTTCAAGTGCTATTTGAATTTATATTGCATAGGCAACCATTGGTAACGATATATAACCCCTGGCACTGACAACACCAGAAATAAACTCAAGACTGTCACAAAAAATTCCCAGCCTTGTGTATACACATCACCAGAGAAGCGAATTTCAAACGCGATACCGATACCTAGACTGATGAAAAAATACACCATTAACTCAAACAGTCTTACCCAGTTCGATTTACGTTCCAGTGCATAAACAAAAAACACACGATCACCAATCCATGGTAAGTTAGCCAACACAAGAAACAGCCCTAACATAAGCCAGATAGACATCTTATTCCTCAAGAAAAAACCGTCGAACAAATCGACATTAACACGCCAGGGAATATCCCCAATGCCAGCACCAATAGTGTGTTGACACTCAACACAAATGCCGCTGAACCAGAGTAACTAAATGCATGCACCTCATCTGTTTTATCGAAATACATCACTTTGATTACCCGTAAATAATAAAAAGCACCAATGACTGACATCATCACGGCAACTAAAGCTACGGCCAGCATATCAGCATCAACGACGGCTTTTATCACACCTAATTTGGCGTAAAAGCCAGCCAATGGTGGGATACCCGCCATTGAAAACATCAAAATCATCATTAACAGGGCTAACCATGGATGCTGAGAACTCAGCCCTTTATAGTCATCAATATTATCTGCCTCAAACCCATAACGACTCATCAGTAAAACCACACCAAAAGTCGCTAAGGTCATCAATGCATAAATTAACGTATAAAAAAGTGATGCCGCATACCCAGCTTCAGTCCCAGACAACACACCCATCAATAAAAAACCGACATGAGATATCGTTGAATAAGCCAGCATACGCTTAATATTGATTTGTGCGATAGCGACAAGGTTACCGATTATCATTGATAAAACAGCCATCAACATCAGCATCGGTTGCCAATAGGTTTGTAAGTCTATCAGTCCATCCACTAATAATCGAATCAACAAAGCAAAGGCGGCCACTTTAGGGGCGGCAGCAATGAAAAGTGTCATGGCGGTAGGCGCCCCATGATAGACGTCCGGTAGCCACATATGAAATGGTACAGCACCAAATTTGAAGCCAATGCCAATAATTACGAAAACAAGTGCAAAACTCAGAATCGTATCACTACTAGATGAAGCATAGATGGCTGTTGCCACCTCCTGCAACATCAAGCTACCCGTGATGCCATAAATAATTGACATGCCATACAAAAGCATCCCTGAAGCGATCGCACCCAAAATGAAATATTTCATTGCAGCCTCAGTTGCCATCACAGAGTCCCGATGCATGGCGACCATCGCGTAGAGACAGAGAGAGAGTAACTCTAGTCCTAGATATAAGGTCAGAAAATGATTCGCTGACACCAAAATCAACATACCCAAAGTGGCAAATAAAGCGAGAACGTAAAACTCACCCTGGAGTAATTGGCGTACCCGTAAATATTCAACGGAATATAATAAAACGCACATATTAATCAGACAGATAGCAACTTTTAATATATCGCTGAGACCATCTTTAACATAGGTCTCAGAAAAAGTTGTGCCTGACTCTCCCCATGACAGCAGGACTGTCAGCAGGACAAGGAATAAACTGAGTTGGCTGAGACCATAAGTCCAGTTAATTTTTTTATTACCGGTAAAAGCCACAAACAACAAGACAACACAGGCCATTGCCAGCATGACCATTTCCGGCAATGCAAACAACATATTTGGCACTTGATAGTTCATTATCCGCTGTCCTTTTTATAGCTTGGATTGAGCCACTTGCGTTAATAAATTCTCAACAGAAGCGTGCATGACGTCTAGTAAGGGATCAGGCCATAGACCCAGTAGTAATATAATGACAGCCAAACTGGCTAACAGCATAAATTCACGCGTATTAATATCTTCTAGCTGAGCCACCTGTTGATTCATGACCTCACCAAAAAATACGCGCTTAACCATCCATAAAGTGTAAGCCGCTCCCAGAATCAAGGTCGTTGCCGCCAAAAATGCAAACCAGAAATTTGCCTGAAAAGCGGCTAAAATCACCATAAACTCACCCACAAAACCCGATGTGCCTGGTAAACCAGCATTCGCCATCGCAAAAAACACGGCAAATGCAGTAAACGTCGGCATGGTATTAATCACCCCGCCATAAGCACTAATTTCGCGAGTATGCATACGGTCATACAACACGCCAACGGACAGAAACATGGCCGCTGAAATAAAGCCATGTGAAATCATCTGCACCATCGCGCCTTCGACAGCTAAGACGGCTCCACTCCCGGTGGATGAATTAAAAAATATTCTAAAAACAATAAACAAGCCCAAGGTCACAAACCCCATATGAGCAATACTTGAATAAGCAATGAGCTTTTTTAAATCTGACTGTACAAGAGCAACAAAACCGATATACACCACAGCAATCAAAGACAAACTGATTAATAACCAATCCAAGGCCATGCTGGCATCTGGTGCGATAGGTAAGGCAAAACGAATAAAACCATAGCCACCAATTTTTAACGTGATGGCCGCCAGAATAACGGACCCCCCCGTCGGTGCTTCCACATGCGCATCAGGTAGCCAGGTATGCACTGGCCACATCGGCACTTTGACCGCGAACGCGATCAGAAAAGCAAAAAATAGCCACGTTTGCTCTGTCATAGACAACGCGACCGAATGATAATCAAGTAATGAAAAGCTGCCAGCAACATGATGCAGGTACAGCAACGCGATTAATAAAAAGACTGAGCCAAAGAAGGTATATAAAAAGAATTTGATTGTGGCATAAACTCGATTCGGTCCACCCCAGATGCCAATAATCAAAAATAACGGAATCAGCATCGCTTCAAAAAACACATAAAATAAAATGGCATCAAGCGCTGCAAAAACCGCCAGCATCAAGCCTTCCATAATCAAGAAAGCGGCAAGATACTGATTCAAGCGGTAGTCGATAACGCGCCAACCGGCGATAACGACTAATATCGTTGATATCGTGGTCAATATGATCAAGGGCAGAGAAAAACCATCAATACCCAGATGATAATTGATATTGAATGACTCAACCCAAGGATATAGCTCAACGAATTGCATGTTTGCAGAGGCGTTATCAAAGCCTAGATAAAGCCCAAGTGATAAGACAAATGTGAGGCTACTAGCTGCTAAAGCTAGCCACTTACTCATACAGGGACGTTCATTCAGGAATAAGCTAATCATCCCTGCCAGAATAGGTATCCAGATAATGAGACTGAGTAAAGGAAGTTGAGCTAACATGAATGCCTAGTCCGTCCTTGTCACACTACAAAAAAAGTGAGAAGTAGTCCCACCCCGATGATCATTGCAAATGCATAATGATACAAATAGCCAGTCTGTAACTGTTTGGCTAATCTTGAGCACCAAGCTACCGTCTTCGCTGTACCATTCACCAACGTACCATCTATCAACAAGCGATCACCAATTCGCCATAAAAGTTGCCCCAAATGTCGGGAGCCCCCTGCGATGACTGTTTGATTAAAGTCATCAAAGCCATATTTATTGATGAGAATACGATAAATAAACTGTCCCTTTTCTTGTATCACAGCAGGTAACTCAGGACGACGCAGATACAAAAACCAGGCGATGACTATACCAGCCATGGCTAGCCAGAATGGCAGCGCAGTCAGGCCATGAATGATAAAACTGACAATGCCATGGAAGTCCTTTGCTTGTTCAGCCAGCACATCATGGGCAGAAGACACGTAGATGGCCTCAGCAAAAAACTCACCGTAAACCATACTGCCTATCCAATAACCGGCAATCACAGAAGGAATCGCTAACAGAATCAGCGGTAATGTCACGACCCAAGGTGATTCTTTAGGCTGATGCCCATGGTCAGTGTTAAATCGGGGTGCGCCATGAAACACCATAAAAAACAGTCGGAAACTATACAGAGCCGTGATCAATACTCCCGACAACACGGCAAAGTAGGCAAAGCCATGTCCGGTTAATTCGGAAGCGTGCACCGCTTCAATAATGGCATCTTTAGAGAAAAATCCAGCCAGACCAGGAAAGCCAATCAAAGCCAACGAACCAATCAGACTTGTCCAGTAAGTGATAGGCATATACTTTTTCAGCCCACCCATTTTTCGCATATCCTGCTCATGGTGCATGGCAATAATGACTGAACCCGCCGCTAAAAAGAGTAAAGCTTTGAAAAAGGCATGAGTCAACAAATGAAACACACCTGCCGCATAAGCAGAAACACCAAGCGCTACAGTCATGTAACCCAGCTGCGATAATGTCGAATAAGCAATGACACGCTTGATATCATTTTGAACCAAGCCGAGCAGTCCCATAAATAAGGCTGTAATGGCACCGATAATCAACACAAATGACAATGCTGTTTCAGAAAGCTCGAATAACGGTGACATACGCGCCACCATAAAAATGCCTGCGGTAACCATAGTGGCGGCATGAATCAGGGCTGAAATAGGCGTCGGCCCTTCCATCGAGTCAGGCAACCAGACATGTAAAGGCACCTGTGCTGATTTGCCCATGGCGCCGATAAATAACAAGATGCAGGTCAGCGTCATGACAGACCAAGCCGTATCTGGAAAAATGCTGATTGTTTGCTCTGCCATTTGTGGTGCTTGTTGAAACACAGCCAGATAATCCAGACTACCCGCATACATCAACACGGCAGAAATGCCCAATAAAAAGCCGAAGTCCCCGACTCTATTCACTAAGAAAGCTTTGAGGTTTGCATAAATCGCCGTCGGCTTTTTATACCAAAAACCAATCAGTAGGTAAGAGACTAGCCCCACCGCTTCCCAGCCAAAGAATAACTGCATGAAGTTATTTGCCATCACCAACATCAACATGGCAAACGTGAATAAAGAAATATAACTGAAGAAACGACTGTAGCCATCATCATCGTGCATGTAGCCAATGGTGTAGATATGCACCATGAATGACACAAAGGTCACCACCGTCATCATCACTGCACTCAGTGCATCAATCATAAAGCCAACTTGAAGCTGTAATGAGCCGGCTTGCAACCACTGATAGACGGTGTCGTTATATGTCAGCCCATCGACTGTCACCAGTTTTAATACCCAGGCGGATAAGAAAAAAGCCACACCGACTGAAAAGATTGTAATGCGATGCGTCCAGCAACGGCCTAAATGACGACCAAACAAACCTGCTGCAATACTGCCAAATAATGGCGCGATAACAATGGCAAGCAGTAAGCTCTGTGGCATCCCTTACCCCTTTAACCTATCCAGATCAGACACATTAATGGTGCTGAGGTTACGGAATAACACCACCAGAATGGCCAGCCCAATTGCCGCCTCCGCAGCTGCCACTGTCAAGATGAAAAACACAAACACCTGACCAGCGGGGTCGCCGAGAAAGTGTGAGAAAGCAATAAAGTTAAGGTTGACCGCTAGCAGCATTAACTCAATACACATCAATAAAATGATGATATTTTTACGGTTCAGAAAGATACCCGCTAAAGACAAGCTGAACAATATGGCAGCGAGAATAAGATAGTCAGATAAAACAATCATGGTTCAGAGCCACCTCCATCTTGTTTTTTGCTGCGTAGATCAACCATTCTCACCCGGTCTGTCGATTTAACGGCCACCTGTTTGGCTGGGTCCTGCAATTTACGATGGTGCTCACGTAATGTCAGCGTGATAGCAGCAACAATGGCGACGGTCAGGATCACAGAAGCAATTTCAAACGGATACACATAAACGGTATACAACAAACGACCCAGCATTTTTGTATTACTGCCGTCAGTCACTGCTGCGTCACTAATATCAAATTGGGGCGCATTCAGCACGGCAATCATTTCCACCACAATCACAGCAGCCACAATAATCCCTAATGGTAAATACCGTGTAAAACCTTCTTTCAGCGGGGCCAGATCAATATCCAGCATCATCACCACAAATAAAAACAGTACTAACACAGCTCCCACGTAGACCAGCACCAAACTGATAGCAAGAAATTCTGCCTCCAACATTAACCAGATACCGGCACTGGTAAAAAAAGCTAGTACCAAGAATAAAGCAGCACGCACGGGGTTACGCACAGTGATAACCATGGTAGCGGCAAACACTAAAATGGCGGCAAAGAAGTAAAAAATCATTTTTTCCACTAGTTTGTCATCCTAACGATAAGGTTCATCAGCAGCACGGTCTGCAGCAATCTCTGGCTCATATTTATCCCCGATTGCCAGTAATTTATCTTTTGTAATGATTTGTTCACCTCGGTTTTCAAAATGAAACTCAAAATGTCGTGTTTCAACAATCGAGTCGACCGGACAAGACTCCTCACAAAAGCCACAATAAATACACTTAAATAAGTCGATATCGTAGCGAGTAGTACGGCGACTACCATCATCTCTGGGTTCAGTTTCGATAGTAATGGCAAGTGCAGGACAAACCGCTTCACATAACTTACAACCAATACAGCGCTCTTCCCCATTGGGATAGCGCCTTAAGGCATGCAGTCCACGGAATCTTGGTGACTGTGGTGTTTTTTCCTCGGGATATTGCACCGTGACTTTGCCGGCAAACAAATAACGCCCGGTTAGACGAAGTCCCTGAATCAGCTCCCACAATAGAAAGCTTTTAAAAAAATGACGGAGACCTGACATCATCCCCCTCCCGCAGTGATAACTGCACTTTCTGTAAACCAAGGCCCTATATCAAACACCTGGGCCGTCGACACAATAACTAACCAAACCAAGGTGACAGGAATAAATACTTTCCAGCCTAAACGCATGATCTGATCATAACGATACCGAGGAAATGTCGCTCGGAACCATAGGTACATAAACAAAAAGATAGCTGTTTTCCCAAGCAGCCAGACTAATCCAGGCACCCAGGAAAACGCACTTTCCAGCACTGGAATCCCATCAAAGGGTGACAACCAGCCACCCATAAACAGGGTCGCGGCCAGCATAGAGATCAAAATCATATCGGCGTATTCGGCCAGGAAAAAAATGGCAAACGCCATACCGGAATATTCCACATGGAAACCAGCGACAATTTCTGATTCGCCTTCTGCAATATCAAACGGCGCCCGATTTGTTTCCGCTACCCCGGAAATAAAATAGACAATAAATAAAGGAAACAGTGGTATGAAGTACCAGTGCCAGAAACCTCCTTGTTGAGCCAGTACAATTTCGCCAAGGTTCAAGCTACCGGCCGCAATCAGCACACCGACCAAAGCAAACCCCATCGCAATCTCGTATGAGACCACTTGTGCAGCACTACGCAATGCACCTAAAAAAGCATAACGGGAATTAGACGCCCAACCAGCCACCACTACCCCATACACACTCATGGAAGTAATCGCTAGGATATATAACAGTCCGGCATCAATATCTGCCAACACCATGCCATCATCAAAAGGCATCACCGCCCAGGCAGCCAATGCTGGCCCTATTGCCAAAACAGGTGCAACCAGAAACAAATATAAATTGGATTTTGCCGGGAAGATGACTTCTTTCATCAGCAATTTCAGGCCATCAGCTATCGGTTGCAGTAATCCCCAAGGGCCGACTCGGTTAGGACCAATACGCGTTTGTATATAACCAATGACTTTACGTTCAGCGTAAGTCAAATAGGCGACTGATAGCATCAAAGGCACAATAATGAGTAAAATTTTGAATAGATTCGGCAGGATATCCTGTAAAAACATATCAATCATGTGGCTGCCTCACTTTGAGAAACAGCGATCTGTCCAAACAGGCTGACTAGACGGCTAGCGGCCTCTGTCGTTGCTGCAACATAAACGCAACCATCCGCAATATTGTCATCAATCTCTAAGGGCAGGCGAATCACGCTGTCTTGTTGTGTCAGCGTCAATGGCGTTTGATGATTTAAATTGTGTTTTGCGGCTTCTTTTCTATTGATACGTGCAAACTGTATGCGTTGAGTTTCCGGTGTTTTTTGTAACGCTTCACTGTGACGTAATAATGCATCCGTCCGATACATCGGTACCTCAGAAATCATCATCAAGTCTGACTCTAGGTTAAGCGAATCGGGGATATATGGCGGAGCCGGGTCGGTATGTCTCTCAGCTTGTTTCTGACGAACCTCATCCACCACGTCCTGTGACGAAATATAGTCGAAACCGTCGAGATGACTGACATTACCGAGCACACGCAGAATCTTCCAACCAGGGCGACTATCCCCTCTAGGAGCAACCGCACCAGCAAACTGCTGCCATTGTTTATCCAGTCCAACAAACGTGCCAGAAGTTTCAGTAAAACAGGCCATGGGTAAAATCACATCGGCCGTTTGTCTCAGAAACTCACTATCGAAACTATGTAGTGCCACCACAAAACTGGCGCGCTTTAGTGCTTGTTTGGCAATGGCTGGGACAGCAGTATCATGCAATGCGTCTAACCCCATCAGCACGTAAGCTCGGAGACTCTGTTGCCACATTTGCAGACTGTTTTTCGCTTCCTTACCAGGTAAGGTGTTGGCAAAGACATGAGCTTGGCTATTCGCAGATGGCATCACCATACAGCGACTGCCCGACAATTCAGCAATTTTCTGGACTAAAGCACGTATTTTTGCAGCATCGGGGTGATGATTAGCTAAGTCTCCCACGATCAAGGTGGCGGTCGCTGCGTTCGATAACTGCATAGCCACATTTTGTTCAAACGCAGTGGGCGTACGTTCCGGATATAGAGCATGCCATGCATCATCATCGTCATTGGTCATTGACGATAATACTTTGGCAATGCCCGCTAAGGTGGAGAGCATGCCCTTGATATCCACTGCCATTTCAAACTCAACCGGCATCAGCAAGTCTGTCAGAAAGAAATTGATATTACTTATCACGGCACCATTTATCGCCGCTTGTCTTATACGATGAGCAAGAATAGGTTGCTCAGCCCGAACATGACTGCCGATAAGCACAATCGCATCACTGTCCTGGACATCTGCCAATGTCCAGCTCTCCGTTGCGTACTGCTCAGGAGAGTCAGAAAAATCTTGCTGACGAAGGCGATGGTCAATATTTTCAACACCTAAACCGCGTAACCATTTCTGAAACAGAAAGGCTTCTTCCAGCGTCGCTGTCGGTGAAATCATGCCGCCCACTTCTTCGGCGCCATGTTTATTGATAACGGTTTGTAAACCTTTTACCGCTGTTTCCAATGCGGTTTGCCAGTCAACGACCTGCCAGTCACCCTCTACTTTAATCATGGGCTCAGAAAGTCGTTTAGGATGGGCCAAACCTTGATAGGAGAACCTGTCTCTATCCGATAACCAGGCCTCATTAATGGACTCATTATCTCTCGGTACCACACGCATCACATCATTTTGTCTGACATGCAGCTCAATATTAGAACCGATGGCATCATGAGGTGCGATGGAGGGATGGGCTTTCATTTCCCAGGCACGCGCTTTGTAACGGAAAGGTTTAGACGTTAATGCTCCAACAGGACAGAGATCGATAATATTACCCGACAACTCAGAAACCAAGCTGTGCTCAACATAGGTACCAATCTCCATATGTTCGCCACGTCCAGTTGCACCGAGTTCTTTGACGCCGGCAATTTCCTGCCCAAAACGAACACAGCGTGTGCAATGAATACAACGCGTCATGTCCGTGCGAATCAAAGGCCCGATATCTTTGTCTTTGACAACACGTTTACCTTCTGTAAACCGACTGACACCTTCGCCATATCCCATCGACAGATCCTGCAGCTCGCATTCACCGCCCTGATCACAAATCGGACAATCCAGTGGATGATTAATCAATAAAAATTCCATCACACTGCGTTGAGCATTAATCGCGACTTTGGAATGAGTGAATACTTTCATGCCTTCAGTCACAGGCGTCGCACAGGCTGGCAGCGCTTTACGGGACTTATCAACCTCAACAAGACACATCCGACAATTGGCTGCTATCGACAGTTTTTTGTGGTAACAAAAACGTGGAATATCAATACCTGCCTCATCAGCAGCCTGAATAATCATTTTTGTTGAGTCCACTTTCAGTGGAATACCGTCGATTTCGATATTAACCATATCTACTCAGCCTTCACGCTGTGTTATCCATACACCGACCATGATCGATGTGGTATTGAAATTCTTCACGAAAATGTTTGATGAAACTGACGACAGGGGCTGCCGCCGCATCACCCAGAGCACAAATGGTATTGCCATTAATATTTTCAGCCACATCCACCAGCCGATCTAAATCTTCTTGCTTGCCCTGCCCCTCTTCAATGCGCTTCACAACCCGATACAGCCATCCAGTGCCTTCACGACAAGGTGTGCACTGACCGCATGACTCTTCATAATAAAAATAGGCAATACGTTGCAGTGCTTTTACCATACAAGTTGAATCATCCATGACAATGACTGACCCGGCTCCCAGCATGGAACGCCCTTTGGCAATCCCGTCATAACTCATATCGAGTCCCATCATAATCTCAGCTGGTACCACCGGCGTGGATGAGCCACCAGGAATTACGGCTTTTAACTGATGACCGTGCCGAACACCACCCGCCAACTCCAGTAGCTCAGCAAACGGCGTACCTAACGGCACTTCATAGTTACCGGGTTTATTAACATGACCCGTCATACAAAAAATCTTACTGCCACCATTATTTGGCGTGCCTAATTCATGAAACCAGTCCGCACCATGCTGCAATATCACCGGAATCGAGGCTAAACTTTCTGTATTGTTAATCGTTGTCGGCCTGCCATATAAGCCATAGCCAGCTGGAAATGGTGGTTTATAACGTGGCTGCCCTTTTTTACCTTCCAAGGATTCGAGTAAGGCAGTTTCTTCACCACATATATAAGCACCCGCGCCGATATGAGTATGAAGCTGAAAGTGAAAGCCACTGCCGAGAATATCTTTACCTAAATAGCCGGCTTCTCTGGCTTCTTCCAACGCTGCCTCAAAACGCTCTATAGGTTCAAAAAACTCACCGCGGATGTAGTTATATCCAGTCTGGGCTCCAATCGTATAACCGGCGATAATCATGCCTTCTATCAATTGATGCGGGTTAAACCTGAGAATATCGCGATCTTTACACGTACCCGGCTCGCCTTCATCGGAATTACAGACAATATATTTATCACCCGGCAAACGTCTGGGCATAAAGCTCCATTTCAGCCCGGTAGGGAAACCAGCGCCACCGCGACCACGTAGTGCGGAGTTTTTGATCTGCTCAATAATCAACTCAGGCTTGAGTTTATTGCTCAAGATATCTTCAAGTACCTGATAACCACCGACCTGTCGGTAGGCATCCAGTGTCCAGGATGGTGAAAGATGGTTGGTACGAAAACACACTTGATCCAGCTTCATGATTGGACCCCATCAATCAAGGCATCAATCTTTTCTTTGGTCAGGTACTCGTGGTATTGCTTATCCATCAACAGCATAGGCGCACCAACACAAGCGCCAAGACACTCGACCTCTTTGAGTGTAAATAGTCCATCGGCCGTTGTTTCACCTGGCTTAATCGCTAACCGTTGCTGAAGATGTTCGAGTATTTCCTCAGAGCCACACAACATGCACGAGATATTGGTGCACAGACTAATCTTATGTTTACCGACGGGTTCCAGTTCAAACATGCTGTAAAAAGTCGCCACTTCATAAACACTGATATTCGACATGGATAAATATTCTGCCAAGGCATCCATAATGGCTCTGGAAAGCCAGCCACCATTAGCCTCCTGCAGGATATGTAAGCATGGAATGACTGCAGATTGAGCACGACCTATCGGGTATTTAGCTATCCATTTATCCAGCGCTGCACGAAGTTGCTCAGTGAATAAAGTCTGTTTAGGTCCGGTCAATACCATCTCAGTCATCGGTCAATCTCACCAAACACAATATCCATCGTACCGATAATGGCAACGACATCTGCCAGCATATGGCCTTTTGCCATTTCATCCATCGCTGCCAGATGTGGAAACCCCGGAGCTCTGATTTTCACGCGATAAGGCTTATTAGCCCCATCCGAAATCATATAAATACCAAACTCGCCTTTGGGATGTTCAATCGCACTGTAAACTTCACCTTCCGGCACACAATAACCTTCGGTAAATAGTTTGAAGTGATGAATTAAGGCTTCCATATCATTTTTCATCGTGCTGCGTTTAGGCGGAGCAACTTTGGTGTCATCAACAATCACTGGCCCCGGGTTCGCTCTGAGCCAATCAACGCATTGCTTAATAATACGATTAGATTCACGCATCTCAGCGACACGGACTAAATAGCGATCGTAACAGTCGCCCTCCTTACCTATCGGAATATCAAAGTCCAATTGGTCATAGACTTCATAAGGCTGTTTACGACGTAAATCCCACTCAATCCCCGAACCTCTTAACATCGGTCCTGAAAAACCGAGTTGCAAAGCACGCTCAGGACTGACCACACCAATGCCTACAGTGCGTTGTTTCCAGATACGATTATCAGTTAATAATGTCTCATACTCATCGACACAGTGCGGAAAACGTTGGGTAAAGTCTTCAATAAAATCGAGCAGACTGCCTTCTCGGTTTTGATTCTTTTTCTTTATTTCTTTGTCGTTGTGCCATTTGGAAGCCTGATATTGAGGCATTTTGTCGGGTAAATCGCGATATACGCCGCCTGGTCGATAATAGGTAGCATGCATTCTTGCGCCCGATACAGCCTCGTAACAATCCATTAAGTCTTCACGCTCACGGAAGCAGTAAAGAAACACAGTCATCGCACCAATATCCAGACCATGCGCCCCCAACCACATCAGATGGTTTAATACCCGGGTAATCTCATCAAACATGACCCGAATGTATTGGGCTCTTATGGGTACATCAATGCCAATCAGTTTTTCGATGGCCATCACATAGGCATGTTCGTTACACATCATCGACACATAATCGAGACGGTCCATATACCCAATGCTCTGATTGAATGGTTTCGATTCCGCCAGTTTTTCTGTACCCCGATGCAGCAGCCCAATATGCGGGTCGGCTCTGACTATCACCTCTCCATCCATTTCCAGAATAAGACGAAGGACACCATGGGCAGCCGGATGTTGAGGACCAAAGTTGAGTGTGAAATTTTTTATCTCAGCCATTATTTCTCATCCTTGAGATAACGGTTATCATCACGAATCACCCTGGGTACTAAGGTTCTGGGTTCGATACTGACCGGTTCATATACGACACGTTTTTTGTTTTCATCGTAACGCATCTCAACATTACCAATAAGCGGGAAATCTTTACGAAACGGATGACCGACAAAACCATAGTCTGTCAAAATGCGTCGTAAGTCAGGATGTCCATCAAAGAGAATGCCGAACATATCAAAGGCTTCACGCTCATACCAATCAGCACCAGTCCATACCTTTGTCACGCTGTCTATAATGGGTTGCTCGGCTGCCAATCTGACTTTTAATCGTAAGCGTTGATTATGTGTAATGGATTGCAACTGATAGACCACGGCAAAACGATACCCGTCTGTCACGGGTTCTGCATGTCCCAGGCCATCGACAGCCCGACTGAAACCAAATTCTGTCGATTGTTTAGTTTCCCAACTACTCCCGCCATACTCTGAGTAATCTACACCGGCCAAGTCCATCAACTGTTCAAATTGATAGTCATCTCGTAAGGTCGTACAAACCTCAATAATGTGTTCAGCCCCCACATGCAAAGTAATTTCATCTCGAACCAGCTCACAATCGAGTAACGCATCTGAAAAATTCTGTTCTAGTTTGGCTTTTAAGGTTTGCATCATAAAAACAGGTCGCTATGAGGTTTGTCTGGCTATGGTGTTAGTACGATGAATTTTTTTCTGCAGCTGTAATATGCCATACAGTAAAGCTTCAGCCGTTGGTGGACAGCCTGGCACATAGATATCGACGGGGACAATCCGATCGCAGCCACGAACAACGGAATAAGAATAATGATAATAACCACCGCCGTTGGCACAGGAGCCCATTGAAATAACCCAGCGTGGTTCAGACATCTGGTCATAGACTTTACGCAAGGCAGGTGCCATTTTGTTGACCAGCGTGCCAGCCACAATCATCACATCCGATTGTCGCGGACTGCCTCTGAATACAATGCCAAATCTATCCAAATCGTAACGTGCCGCCCCGGCATGCATCATTTCTACTGCACAACAGGCCAGACCAAATGTCATTGGCCATAAAGATCCGGTTCTTGCCCAGTTAATGAGTTTGTCAGCCGATGTGGTGACAACGCCTTTTTCGAGAACACCTTCTATTCCCACTCCAGCGCTCCTTTTTTCCATTCATATACAAACCCAACTACCAAAATGCCTAAAAATAGGAACATGGCCAAGAGACCAAACACACCGATCTCATCTAAAACAATGGCCCATGGAAAAAGGAATGCAATTTCTAAATCGAAAATGATGAAAAGAATAGCAACAAGATAATAACGAACATCAAACTTCATGTGGGCATCTTCAAAAGGCTCGAATCCACATTCATAGGCTGATCGTTTTTCACTGTCAGGATGCCGAGGCCCCAATACAAAGCCGGCCAGCAATGGCAGAACACCAAAACCGATGCCGATGATGATAAACAACAAAATCGGGAGATAATTCTCCAGCATGCTGTGCTTCCTTCGGATGTCTCGACAATTCAGCATGAGGGACTCGCGTCTCTGCTCATGCCCCTGACTACATTCTTAAATATTTGATGTAATCATCATCCTCGATACTACACACTAAAAACGTCAATGAGAAGTCACAATATGCGTTAAATCATGATTTTGAGAACGGCTTTAATACTGGACAGGATAGGAATGTTTGTGCTCGAATAGCCGCTGCTTTAAATTTGGTTGATTATGCCAACAAAATGGCATTGACACTTTCATAATAAAAAAATAGAAAGGTGCATCATTTCAGGTGAGTAAGAGTAAGTGGTTAAGTAAACCTGTTGTGGTTGCCATCGTTATTTTATTAGTCGCAGTGATAACAGCCACTGTGGCTGCGTCTCATCTGTTTTCCTTGATTCAGGAAGACGTGACTACACGCCTCAATACCGCACTGACCACATCCATCAATCGCGTTAAACAGTCCTACACCAATCATCAACGTAACAGCCTCTACTGGGCAGAAAACACCGTTATTCAGCAGATTGCTTTATTAGCGAATAAGCAGGATAACAAAGTGATGCAACAAGATTTATATCGACTTGTTGATGGCAACATCAAAGCGATATTGAGTAATGAAGGTTACCTTGACTACAAGCTGTTCACAACGCATGGCGACATGATTTTATCGGGAGTGAGTGGCTTTGCAAACGAAGGACATCAAGTCCGACTTCCTCTCAACATCCGTACGGATTTACCGACAAACACAGTCTACACGTCCCCCCCTTTTATGCCTTCAAGCTCATGGCAGGAAACACTTGGGCAGAATTACCCCACGCCAACTATGCTTTTTATTGCTCCCGTTCATGATTGGGCTGGAAAAACAGTTGCTTTTTTTGCTTTCGAAATCGATCCCGACAAGATTTTCAACCCTGCTTTTCATGAAAA
>CENM01002887.1_pt1 | contig 16591 bp, 16 predicted proteins | sample 530261 | NCBI WGS metagenome assembly CENM01 (sample SAMEA2619854, study PRJEB7988) | marine metagenome | biome: marine biome (ENVO:00000447); feature: deep chlorophyll maximum layer (ENVO:xxxxxxxx); material: "saline water (ENVO:00002010), including plankton (ENVO:xxxxxxxx)" | depth 80 m
CCAGCACGGTGGGGTGCCCTAGGGTTGTTAGGGAAATGGGCAAACATTTCCCTAACTCACCATCAAGGCGAAATTGACGAGCTTGGAGAGCGTATCCAGCCTAACGAGAACTACTCCGCTTCGGCCAATGTCATGGCTTGCAGATAATTTTCCAGTCCCATTTTGTCAATCAGGCCAAGCTGTTGTTCTAACCAGTGGGTGTGATCCAGCTCGGTATCTTCCAGCTGTTGTTTGAGCATTTTACGGGTTTCATAGTCTTTTTCGGCTTCGCAAAGAGCAATTCCATCACGCAGGTTTTTGACGACGGCGTATTCCAAGTCGAGGTCATTTTGTAGCATCTCTTTGACGGTGTGACCAACATGAAGTGGTTCGCGGTGTGTCAGGTCGGGCATGCCTTCCAGAAACAAAATGCGTTTGATCATTTGGTCGGCGTGTTCGGTTTCGTCCTGCATTTCGTGAGCGATGCGATTATAGAGGCGAGTCAGTCCCCAGTCTTCATACATACGTGAGTGAATGAAGTATTGATCCATAGCGGTCAGTTCGCCTGCGAGTAATGTATTGAGAAGTTCAATAACTTTTGGGCTGCCTTTCATATGCTGATCCTGTTTTGTATGTGCTAAAAACACGCTGTTTTTGATGTGCGTTTGTTGTCATTGTAATCAAACTAGTCAGACCATGCAGATCTGATTATGACGTTAACGTTGCCTTAACTTTTGTTGGGTTAAATTAGCCGTAAGAATTCCATCACTTCATCAGAGACTCATGAAAAAGATTAAATATGCCTTTCTCACAGCACTGTTATTGCCCACTGCGTTGTGGTTGATGGCCGATAATTTATGGCCAGCTCCGTTTACTTACTTTTCGTTTAGGGCTGTATTTGTTCAATACAGTGGTGTCATCGCCATAGCCGTAATGAGTATCGCGATGTTGTTGGCATTGAGACCAAAGATTGTTGAGCCTTTTTTTCATGGTCTGGACAAGATGTACCGTTTGCATAAATGGCTGGGTATCAGTGCGCTGGTATTTGCGGTATCACATTGGTGGTTTGCAAAAGGCACGAAATGGATGGTGGGCTGGGGTTGGCTAGTTAAACCTGAGCGTGGCCCCAGAGGCGCGCAGCCAGAGTTAGGTTTCTGGGAAGGCTTATTTCGTTCACAGCGTGGCTTAGCTGAGACTATTGGTGAGTGGGCTTTTTATGTTGCTGCTTTGTTGATTGTGCTGGCTTTAATTAAACGTTTTCCTTATCGCTTATTTGCTAAGACGCATAATTTATTAGCGATTACTTATCTGCTATTTGTTTTTCATGCAGTGATATTACTGCGATTCGAATATTGGTCTCAGTCTATAGGTTGGTTGATGGCCGTATTACTCCTAGGTGGGACTATCTCTGCAGTCTTGGTGTTGATGGGGCGAGTGGGTGCTAAGCGTAAAATAAGGGGCCATATTACTGAGCTGGAATATCACTCGGATATGCGAGTGATGGAAGTAACGGTAAAAATGGATAAAGGCTGGCCTGGGCATAATGCCGGACAGTTTGCTTTTGCGATGTCAGATAAAAAAGAAGGTGCTCATCCCTACACTATCGCTTCAGCCTGGAATCCGGACACGCGTTTGATTCGTTTTGTGATTAAAGAGCTGGGTGATCATACGGCACGATTAAAGCAACGTTTGTCAGTGAGTATGCCGGTCATGATGGAAGGACCCTATGGTGAGTTTAACTTTACGGATGATAAGCCAAGACAGATCTGGATTGGTGCGGGAATCGGCGTCACGCCATTTATTGCTCGCATGAAACGTTTAGCGGATGAGAGGGATGGTAAAATCATCGACTTTTTTCATCCCACGTCACAGATTAATGATGTCGTCAGACAAAAGTTATCCGCTGATGTAGAAGCCTCAAACGTCACGCTACACTTAATGGTGGATGATGAAGATGGCCACCTCGATGCAGAACGAATTCGTGCAGCTGTTCCAGACTGGCAAGAGGCCAGTATCTGGTTTTGTGGGCCATCAGCTTTTGGTGAAGCCTTACGCAAGGACTTCATTCAGCATGGATTACACCCTGATCAGTTTCATCAGGAGTTATTTAAACTGCGATAGATGGATTAGTCATCGGCATGAAGCATTCGTTACGATACAATGCCAAGCTCACCCGCCAGTTACACTAGCAAAGAGGAGTTCGCATGCTTCGTCTGTACAAAATCGCAAAAGGTCTAATCAAAGAAATTCCGGTTGAGGGAGAGATTTCTGCCGCGCAATTGCGAGAGGCTGATTGGATTGATGCGCTTGAACCAGATGATGACGAACGGGCGTTACTGGGTACCTTGTTTAGTGATGAAGTGCCTGATGTGGATGATGTCGAAGAAATCGAAGCGTCAGCACGCTGTTTTACGGATCAGGACGGTTTGCATGTGCATTCCTTATTCCTTGGTTATTCAGAAGGTCGACATCATACTGTTTCTGTCGCTTTTATCTTGCAAGAAGATCGCTTGGTGGCGATTCGTGATGGTGAGTTGAGTGACTTCCGTTTGCTGCGTATGCGTGCCCGTCGTGGGCAAATCAGCTGCAAAACACCACGTGAGTTACTCATCACCTTGATGGAACAAAAGGTCGAAAACCATGCGGATAATCTGGAAGATATCCATCGTGAACTGGAACGAGTCAGCCATTTAGTTTTGGAAGATGAAGCGGCTGATTTGGAAGATTGCATCAGCCAGTTGGCCAGGCTGGAAGACAGTAACGGAAAGATTCGTCTGTGTTTGATGGATACGCAGCGTGATATTTCCTTTCTGCTCAGAAATCTACGTGAGGCGACTGAGTCACGTGAAACTTTATATGAGATCCTGCGAGATCTGGAAACGTTGATGTCTCATACCACGTTCCTGTTCGATAAAATTAACTTCCTGATGGATTCGACTCAGGGCTTTATCAATATTCAACAAGCCCAGATCATTAAAACCTTCTCGATTGCCGCCGTCGTGTTTTTACCACCCACATTGGTGGCGAGTATTTATGGTATGAACTTTCATGTCATGCCAGAGCTGGACTGGGAGTTCGGCTACCCTATGGCCATCGGCCTGATGGTCGCTGCTGGCATGGCACCTTACTTTTATTTCAAACGTAAAGGCTGGTTATAACGCCAAATGATTATCTCGGGGGACATGAGCTGATGATGAGTAAGCTAAGAAAATGATGACATGGGATGTTTACAATAAAAATTGTCCGACACGTTTAGTGCTGGATCGCATTGCTGATAAATGGACCGTTCTTACTGTTGGTGCCTTGGCAAAAGAGACAAAACGTTTTAGTCAGTTACAACGCGAGCTTGATGGTATCTCACAGAAAATGTTGACACAGACATTACGCGGACTGGAGCGAGACGGCGTGATTCAGCGTCAGGTGTATCCAACAGTGCCCCCCAAAGTTGAATATTCTTTGACACCACTTGGGCGTACCCTCATCACCTTATTAGAGAATATAACGCATTGGTCTGAAAACAATATTGAGAGAGTGATTGAGGCCCAGCAAGCCCATGATGAGCAATCGTCTGGGAAATAAACTGAAAGTGTATTGTCAGCTTAACGAAGCTAATCCAAGTTAAAGGAAAAAAATGTATACAGATGATGATTTACAGCAGGCGGTAGAAAAAGGCATCTTCACTGCTTCAGCTGTAGAGCAATTTCGTATAGACAGGTTGCAAAGACACAATACGCATTTTGCTGACGAAGAAGACTTCAAACTGGTCTCAAGTTTTAATGATATCTTTGTGTTGATGGCTTGTGCTTTATTACTGCTATCGACAGGATGGGTACTACAGGCTGCAAGTCCTGCATTAGCAGCGCTTGTAGTTGCTGGACTTTCATGGGGACTGGCCGAGTTTTTTGTGTTAAAAAGAAAAATGGCTTTGCCCGGCATCTTCTTACTGGTGAGTTTTGTCGGCAGTATATTTGCTGCTGTGATGCTCACCATCGGTTGGCCATCTGAAAATGGCTTTATGCTGGCAGGTTCAGTAGCTGCTGTTGCGGCATGGTGTCATTGGAAGCGCTTTAAAGTGCCGATCACTGTGGCTGCTGGCACAGCCTCAGCCGTGGTTTTTATCGTGTCACTACTGGTCTCACTATTCCCTTCATTAAAAAGTTATTTAAGTTGGCTAATGTTTGGTGGCGGTCTGGTGGTGTTTATTGTCGCGATGCGTTGGGACGCCGCCGATCTAAAACGTGTAACAGGCAAGTCTGACGTGGCCTTCTGGTTACATTTAACTGCAGCGCCTTTGATTGTGCATCCGATCTTTTCCACGCTGGGTATTTTTGATGGTCAACACAGTAGTGCAAGCTTAGCTTTGATTATGGGCTTATATCTGCTGCTGACCTTGGTCTCATTAGTCATTGATCGTCGTGCCTTTATGGTCTCTGCCTTGGTCTATGTGCTGGTGGCCCTAACCAAGTTATTAGATACCTATGGACTGGCGGGTGACAGCTTTGCGTATGTCGGCGTATTTATTGGGTTTTCCTTACTGCTGCTGTCCGGTTTTTGGCACAAAGCACGTTATCAGCTTGTGAGACATTTACCGGCAAGCTGGCAGGCGAAAGTTCCGGTTATCCAATGAATAATCAGGCTGGAAAATGAAGAAGTTTCTGTTATTTGTAGCAGTGTTTGTGCTGGTGCAGCAGTGGCATACCGTGAAAGACTTCTTTTATCCACCGAAAGATTATGCTTATTTACCTGCCACCTACGTCACGATGTATTCCACGCAATGGTGTGGCTACTGTGCAAAAATGCGGGCATTTATGGAGCGAAGAAATATCGCTTATGATGATCTGGATATTGAAAAGTCAGCTCAGGCAAAACGTAATTTTGATGCTCTAGGCGGTGGTGGCGTACCTTTATTAGTCGTCAATAAACACGTGGTGCGTGGCTACAATCCGAATCTTGTACTACACCATCTGGATGCTATCGAGGTGGCGTCGAGTCCTGTTCAGCACTAATGTCTTGGCATTGAGATTGCTACGTCATCATTGAACTTCAGGATGAGGACATAAGATGACGATTTCCAGCCAATCAGCACGTGACCTAACGGCAAATATTACCGCCTTGTCAGACAAATCGGTGGCTTTAATGCACCAACGCAGCATGTCTGATGAAGCTGTGACAACTTTTCAGAATATCTTACAAAAAGTACAAGAAATTCATGATCCCAAAGCCGCATTGAGGAGCTTGTCTGCTGAAGAGCTTGATGTGGTCAGACAAGCTCATAGCTTGGCTGGGTCCATTAACATTTCGGTGTTATCTGACGAAGGCGCAGCTAATCTATTGAATGCTCCAGGCCATACCCACGATTTAAATAATGATGGACTCACCACCATTGGTGAAGGTCATATGTTTACGTTCCCTCCTGAAAATGCTCCCGCTTCGTTTAAAGCGGCTTGGGAAAAAGCATCCGAAGGGCGGTCGGTAATGGACATTCCAACGCATATGATTCTTGCGGTTGGCTTAGCCAATATCGGTCGTGAACCTGGTGATCCTAACTGGGTTAATCCTTATGCAAGTGCAGACTATGAGTATGGTGCGGCGGTTTCAGAGATTATTGAAAGTGTGGAGTATCAATACAACCACAATATGATGTCTTTTGAGCAGTATCAGAAAAATATGAGTTTTTATAACACCTTAACTGAGGCGATGGCTTAGGAATATGAAGGTTGGATGATTTAACAGCGCTTACTCGCCTTTTTTAACGTCGTCATTCCTGAGTTTTGTTTTGACATAAAACGCTAATTTCCGTAAATTATTACAAATAATAATCATTGTTATTTAGTTTACGGGGCATAAAATGAATCAAGCAAATAGTCAGGCTATTCGGCCAGGCTCATCTCTCCTATTGTTAAGCAGTCTGATTTTGGCAAGCTTGCCTGTTCATGCAGATGACAGCGTGGATCTTCCGCGAGTGGAAGTGACATCTAATCAATATAAAGAAAGTAATGGTTATATTGATCTGGAAAAGGAACCACAAGTGGGGAAAATGAGTGTCTCAGCAGAAAACACGCCTTTTTCTATTGCCACCATTTCAGATGACTTTATGGAAGATCTTGGGGCAAATTCCATACAAGATGCATTAGGCTATACCTCTGGTATTTATGTGGGGGGGAGTTTCGATACGCGTATTGATTCAGCAAAAGTTCGTGGCTTAGATCCTTCATCCTATGTTGATGGCTTACGGTATAACTATGGTTACTACAATACGGTGCGAATCCACCCTTATACACTTGAAAATATAGAAGTATTAAAAGGGCCATCAGCAACACTGTATGGCCAAGGTGACTTGGGCGGTATTGTGAATATGAACTCAAAGATGCCTAAAGCTGAGCAGCAAGGCGAAGTTTGGGCTCAATATGGTTCGCATAATCGTAAACAATTGGGTGTTGATGTAACTGGCCCTGTGGATGAGGATGGTCAACTTCTATATCGATTCGTAGGGGTTACCCGCGATAGTGACACACAGGTTGATCATGTGAATGACGATAGCTTTTTGATTATGCCTTCTCTGACCTGGCGGATTAGTGACGATACAAATTTATCGGTGTTATTTACCAGACAGAAAACAGATAGTGTGGTGTCTACTCAGTTTTTACCTTCTGTCGGTACTTTATACGATGGCCCATTAGGTCATATCGATACTGATACCTTTGTTGGTGAGCCGGGGTGGGACCGATACGATACCGAGATGACATCATTCACCACGATGTTTGACCATCGCTTTAATGATAGCTGGAAATTTTCTGCGGTTGCTCGTTATTTAGAATCACAAAGCTGGACGCGCGAACATTGGGTTGATATTCCATCTATACCAGCCGCTGATGGCACGGTAAATCGTACTATTTACACCGTAGATAAAGAAGTACGAGCACTTAATTTTGATGCCAGATTGGAAGGTATGTTTGATGTAGGTATGACAAATCATACCTTCGTAGTTGGTGTTGATCGTCAAGAGGCTACCTACGAAGAAGATAACTACTTTTACGGTACTGGCTTAGGCGGCACCATTAATGTCTATAATCCTCAATACGGTAACTTACAAAGTGGTGTTATTTCATACTCAAACCCCGATGATAATCGTATTGAACAAACAGGGGTTTATGTCGCCGACTCAATGGAAATTGGTCCCGTAGTTATCTCTGCTGCATTACGTCATGATTGGGCAAAAAATATCTCTCTCGCAGAAACTGGTCCAGATACAGAAAGTAATGAGAAAGTGAATACTGGAAGGATTGGATTAATGTACCGTTTTGATAATGGTATTTCACCATATGCCAGTTACACCGAAGCCTTTGTCATGAACTTGGGCACAGATGGGGCTGGTGGCACACTAGAGCCAACGACAGGTGTGCAACGCGAGTACGGTGTCAAATATTTATCTGATGATCGTAGTTTAGCTATCACAGCAGCTTACTTTGATATTACCCAACAAAATCGTGTAGAGCAGGGTTCAACACCGGGGGGCGTTTCGCAAACGGGTGCTACAGTTGATGGTTGGGAAATTCAGGCCAATAAACGCTGGGATAATTTCGAAACGCAGTTAGCCTACACGCAGCTCCACGCTGATGACGCGAACGGTAAACGTCTTGGCTCTGTAGCAGAACGGAATGCTTCGTGGTGGAATAAATTCTACATTGGCACTAATTGGCGTTTAGGTGCCGGTGTTCGCTATCTGGGTAGTAGAACTGGCTCAGGTGGCGCACCCTATATTCCATCAGAGATTTTGGTCGATGCGATGCTTGGATATTCTTACCAAAATTGGGACTTTACAGTTAATGCCCAGAATGTGACTGACGAAGTCTATACAGCATGGTGTCGAGGGGCTGGACAAGATTGTGGTTATGCACAGCGTCGTAATATTACAGGGAATGTTCGTTACCACTTCTAATCAGCATTTCTTAGAATTAAAAAGGCTCCGAAAGGGGCCTTTTTTATGCAGATAAAACAGGTTTTAACACGTATATCGGTTAGAATAACCCTTTTGTTTATCTGGAATTGAAATGAGCGATCTGCCGAATTGTCCTGCCTGTGGTTCTGAATACACCTATCAAGATCAAGATATGTTTGTCTGTCCTGAGTGTGCGCATGAGTGGCAGGAAGGTGAGAATAGTACAGCGGCTGATGATGATGTTATTCGTGATTCAAACGGTAATGTCTTGGAGGATGGTGACACGGTTACGGTGATTAAAGATCTGAAAGTAAAAGGATCTTCGGCTGTGGTGAAGGTAGGTACCAAAGTAAAAAATATCCGTTTGGTCGGTGGTGATCATGATATCGATTGTAAAATTGATGGTATTGGCGCCATGAAACTCAAATCTGAGTTTGTTAAAAAAGCCTGATACTTTTCATAGCCTGCCATGTATAGATCTTATTAGCTCGCTCTTATTTAAGGGAATATTATTGCTATGTCAGTAGAAGTGTTGCTGTTGAGATGGCAGTCATGTTTACCGTTTATATGTTCAGCATCGTGAGTTTGAAGTAGCAAATGAAAACACAAGTGAGCGGTTGGGCAGTAGTTCAAGAAGAGCCTTCAGGCTGTGGTATCGCTGCCTGTGCTAATTTAGCCCAGATAAGCTATGCCGAAGCCAAACAGCTAGCCAATTCATGGGGTATCTTTGCCGAGGATAAAACGCTTTGGTCCGAGACTTGCCATGTCAGGCAGTTACTCTCTGCATTGCATATCTCAGTCAGTAATAAGCAAACGACTTTTGTGTCATGGGACAGATTGCCTGATAGAGCGCTTATCGCTCTAAAGTGGCATAGGGAGCAAGGAAAGCCATTTTGGCATTGGGCGGTGTTTACGCGTGATGGCGACAATGCTGTGGTCATTGATTCTGCCAGACGTTTGAAATCACCTATCAGAACAGACTTTGGCCGAATGAAGCCAAAGTGGTTTATCGAGGTGAAATGATGGCAGATATCGTATTCATTTCCCATGGAGGTGGGCCTTTACCGCTATTAGGTGACCCTTCACATCAAGAGTTAGTTGACACACTGACTACCCTCTCAACACAGATAAAAAAACCAAAAGCGATTATTGTGATCAGTGCGCACTGGGAAGCAAATCATGTCCGCATCACACATCAAAAACAGCCTGGTTTGCTCTATGACTATTATGGCTTTCCTGAGGCTTCTTATGCGTTTAAATACCCTTGCGAAGGTGCACCTGAGTTAGCTGAACAGATAGTGAAAAAACTTAATGCCGCCAATATAGCTGCGGAGCTTGAGGAAGAGCGGGGACTGGATCATGGGGTGTTTGTGCCGCTAACCATTATGTATCCAGATGCAGATATTCCCTGTATTCAGCTTTCTTTAGTCAATGGGTTGGATCCTGAGCTTCATCTAAAGATCGGAGAAGTACTGAATGACACTCTGGCTGAAGATGTGCTTATTATTGGTTCGGGTTTTTCATTTCATAATATGCGCGCTTTTTTTAGCAAAGACGATCCGACTCATGCACAAATGAATCAGTCTTTTGAAGACTGGCTCGCTGAGACGTGCTCAAGTGCTAATATCAGCGAGCAAGATAGGAAGGTGCGTTTGCAACACTGGGATGAAGCGCCTCACGCACGCTATTGTCACCCCAGAGAAGAACATCTGTTACCCCTTCATGTTTGTTATGGTGCTGCTGGGCGAGCTTGTGATGCTGTGTATTCTCTATCTATATTAAATAAACAGGCCAGTATGTACCTATGGTCTACACCTGGATATTGAGCCTCAATTGTGAGTGAGTGTTTACACTTTTAATACTTTTTTGATCTGAACCCAAAAAAGCAGGCGATGATAGCAATACTACAGGCGCCTATAACAACTCCATGCCAAGCATAATGCTGGTAAAGCAAAACTGAGAACCAGGACCCAAATGCACCACCGATAAAATAACAGGTCATATAGGCTGAAGTGAGCCTATTCCTGATGTCAGGGTGTAATGAATAAATTTTATTTTGATTGCTGACATGCACTAACTGTACAGCCAAATCCAACAATAATACGCCGACTAGAAGCGCAATAAGTGAACTTGGCGCCTTAAAGAGCAGTAGCCAGCTAAGTAGTAATACTGATAAACCTAAACGAGTACCAAGATCGCCTTTTCCGGCATCGGCTAATTTACCAGCCCATGACGCAGCAAATACACCTGCCACACCAACAAGACCAAACAAGCCGATAGTAGCGTCGCTATATTCATAGGGAGGCTCGGCTAATAGGAAGGCGAGGGGCGTCCAAAACATACTAAACAAGACAAATGACAACATCCCCAAAATGGATCGATAACGAAGTATTGGTTCTTTGATAAACAGGCCCATAACAGAGCCTAATATCTGCTTGTAGCTCATATCGTTATTGTTATGGTAAGTCGGTAAATAACGAGCCAAAGCCAGTGTTGTAATGAACATAGCAACAGCAGCAAACCAATAAATGTATCGCCAGCTACCCAGGCTGGATAAGCCGCCCGCCACAACACGAGCCAACAATATGCCCAGCAAAAGTCCGCCCATGATTGTGCCAATGACTTTGCCTCGGTGTTGTTCTGAGGCCAGTGTGGCGCCCAGTGGCAGTAATACTTGCGCGACAACAGAGCTAAGGCCTGTTATGGCTGTGCCGAGTAATAACCATGGCAAACTTCCAGCAAAGCCACTTATTAACAAACCAACGGTTGCGAATAGGCTCATGACAACAATAAGTTGACGGCGCTCTAGCCTGTCTGCCAACGGCACTAAAAACAACAAGCCTATGCCGTAACTCAGCTGAGCTGTGGTGACGATATTGCCGGCCAGGGAGTGACTTAGCCTGAATTCATTGGCTATGGTATCGAGTAATGGTTGGGCGTAGTAATTACTTGCTACGGCAATGCCGGTGGCGGTTGCCATCAGTAAAACTAAGCCTTGCGTAAGTACGGTTTGTTGTTTTGTCATAAGGCATTTCAGAGAGTGAATTAGCCATACTATGCGATGTAAGTATTAATGATTCAAATGCATTGTTATCATTGAAGCTATCTTTAAATGAGATAGATCAATGAATCTAAGACAAATTGAATATGTCGTAGCTGTAGCCGAAGAATCAAGTTTTACCCTGGCAGCTAGACGCTGCCACACCGTTCAGTCGGCATTAAGTCATCAGATTACAAAGCTAGAAGAGGAGTTAGGCGTATCCCTTTTTGAACGTACTTCAAGAAAGGTCTCTCTAACGCTGGCGGGACAGTCGTTTGTGGAGCAGGCTAAACATACCTTAGATTCAGTGCAAAAAATTTACACTGACGTGACAGCAACAACGGGGCTTGTTTCTGGCCGCCTTAATGTCGGGATGATTTCAGCAATGACTATAGTCAATATCGTAGATGTCTTTGCAGAGTTTCACCAAAATTATCCAGAGGTTGATATTGGTTTAAAAACAGCAGGTAGTGAAGTATTAATTACCGATGTGACAAACCATCGTCTCGATATAGCTTTGATTGGCTTATGGGTCGATGAATCCATATCTGGGGTGGAATATACTCAACTGGCTGAAGAGCCTCTGGTCGCCGTGCTTCCATGCAAACATCACTTGGCAAAGAATCAGCTGTTGTCATTACATCAACTTGCCTCTGAGCCGATGGTTAACTACCCAAAAGAAAGTAGTGCTCGAAGACAGACTGATGAAGCCTTTGCAAGTCAGGGACTGGTATCTAAAGTAAAGTTTGTGGTTGACCACATCAGTTTAATTGAGCAGTTAGTTGCGTCTGGCCTGGCTTATGCCATCGTTCCGAAGCCTTTGTCTGAACAATTCTCAGATGCTGTGGCTATACCCATAAAAGAAGCCCCAAAGCGTGCTTTGTATATGATTTGGTCATCAAGGCCCAGTCCAGCAGCAAAAGCATTTATGTCATTTATCCAGACTTAACAAAATTACTGGAAAGCGAGGAGGTCGTTTGGGTCGCGAAATAACCCGAATAAACTCACTATTAAATTGTTAGCGAAGACTTTAGGTGATCTTTGGCTCGTTCTCTTAACCGCTCTGATTTCTGTACTAATGTATTTGCTCGAGCCATTCTTAGCTTTATTTATATAAACGAGATATAGACTTCATCCACAATAAAATCCTGACTTTTTTGTCTTAGAAAAAGTCAGGTAGACAGCAGGAAAGCAAACAAATACGCTACCTGCAAATCATATAGGAATAAAAACTATGGCAAGTGTAGGTTTATTAGCTCTGGTCGATGATATTGCATCATTACTTGATGATGTATCAGTGATGACAAAGGTGGCGGCAAAAAAAACGGCGGGCGTATTAGGTGACGATCTTGCACTTAATGCACAACAAGTAACAGGTGTTGATCCCAAAAGAGAGTTACCTGTCGTATGGGCGGTAGCGAAAGGTTCATTTCTTAATAAACTGATACTTGTTCCTTTGGCTTTGATCATCAGTGCTGTTTTTCCGATTGGTGTGACGATTTTATTGATGCTTGGTGGTTTATTTCTTTGTTACGAAGGCATGGAAAAACTGGCTCATAAATGGTTACCACATGAAGAAAGTGATGACGAGCATAAGAAAAAACTGGCTGCAGCAACGGCAGATGAAGATATTGATATCAAAGCTTATGAACGTAAAAAAATAAAAGGGGCGATCAGAACAGATTTTATTCTTTCCGCAGAGATTATTGTGATCGCACTTGGTGTGGCTCAGGGTGAAAGTCTACCGACGCAAGCCATCGTGGTGTCTTTAATAGCCATTGTGATGACCTCAGGCGTATATGGCCTGGTAGCGGGTATTGTGAAATTCGATGATGCCGGTTTGGCTTTAGTCAAAGCCGGACAGGGCGATAGCCGCTTTGATGGTTTCCAGCGTAAGCTGGGTCAGGTCATTTTATTTCTCGCGCCCAAGTTGATGAAGTTTCTATCGGTGGTGGGCATGATCGCCATGTTTTTAGTCGGTGGCGGTATTCTGGTGCATGGACTCCCTTTTTTACATCATCTATTAGAGGGTTTGAATGCATCAATGGGTGCAGTCATGACCGTTATGATGCCTGTGTTATTTAATGGTGGTGTTGGCCTGATTGCGGGTGTGATGGTGTTATCCATTGTGACTGGCATGAAGAAATTGTTTTAAAAAGATGGGCCAGCCCCAATTCAGGCTGGCCCGTTTTTCTATATCAGACCAAAGGCTAACATGGCATTCGCCACACGTCTGAAGCCGGCAATATTGGCACCCAGTACATAATTGTGTGGTTCACCAAACTCTTCAGCGGTTTGGCAACAAGCTTTATGAATGTGGTTCATGATTTCATGCAGACGATCTTCATTGTATTCATAACTACTGCTGTGAGTGGCATTGAGCTGCATTTCTAAGGCGGATGAAGCCACGCCCCCCGCATTGGCGGCTTTGCCTGGAGCAAAAGCGACATTATTCGTCTGAAAGACTTTAATCGCTTCTGGTGTACTGGGCATATTGGCACCTTCACAGACAGCAATACAACCGTTTTTGACTAAGGTTTGTGCGTCTTCTTCTTCCAATTCATTTTGAGTAGCGCAGGGGAATGCAATATCACACGGAATATCCCAGATATTGCCATTTTCAATGTATTTGGCGTCAGGATGAATATCGAGATAAGTGTAGATTCGCTGTCTTTCTACTTCCTTTATACGAATAATGGCATCAACATCAATACCTTGTTCATGCACGATGACACCACCAGAATCTGAACAGGCAATGACTTTTGCACCAGAAGCCCGCAGTTTTTCCATAGCATAAGTCGCCACATTGCCTGAGCCCGAAACCAAGGCGACTTTGTCCTTCAATTCCTCATCATGAACAGCTCTGAGCATATCTTCACAGAAAAAGACGGCACCATAGCCGGTGGCTTTTTTACGAATTAATGTGCCACCCCAGCTTGGACTTTTACCTGTGATTACGCCCGCTTCATAACGTTGCGTAATACGCTTGTATTGACCAAACAGATAACCAATTTCTCTACTACCAACACCAATATCACCAGCAGGTACGTCGGTAGACTCACCAATATGACGATAAAGGCTGGTCATAAAACTCTGACAAAAACGCATGACCTCACGATCAGATTTACCTCTGGGGTCAAAGTCTGCTCCGCCTTTGCCACTACCAATAGGCAGGCCTGTTAACGCATTTTTGAAAGTTTGTTCAAAGGCGAGAAATTTGATTGTGCCAAGCGTGACACTGGGGTGAAAACGCAAGCCACCCTTGTATGGACCTAATGAACTATTAAAACCAACGCGAAAACCTCTGTTGATATGGAGTTCGCCATTATCATCTTCCCAAGGCACACGAAATATCACTTGTCGCTCTGGCTCACATAAGCGCTCGATAATTTTTTCTTGGTGATACTCAGGGTGACGTTCTAACACCGGTGTTAATGTTTCCAAAACCTCATACAGGGCTTGATGAAATTCTGGTTCGCCCGGGTTACGACTGATAATTTGCTGATAAATAGATTCCATTGTTCTCGGCTTATATCCTGTTGTTGAGTAAATGAAGACAGACAAATAGTGAGTGCTTCTGCTACTGACACTCAATATACGGGTGAGTTTTCTACTTTAGCAAATTACGCTGGCATGTAAATTTGTCCGTTTCGATTGACAACACATAATGAAAAGCATTTGATCATAGTTAATCACGACGCAAATGGACCTTTTATAATGAGAAAATCGTATGTTTTGATGTGGGTGTTGGGGTGGTGTTTACATTCACCTGTTGCGGCTGCCTATGACTGTTATCAACCTTCTCCTACAGTCGAGTCTTTGGAAGAGGAATACCGTAATAATGATAAAAGCCTTGTCATAGATAAAAATGAAGAAGCGCTCCAGTTTCTCAAACAACTGAAAGGACAATGGACAGGCACTGGCGAGGAAATTTCCTGTAAAGGTTCGGATAACAACCCACAAAAACTACATAAACAAATGCAAGTCGAAGCAGATGTTGAAGAAAGCAGTATTGTGTTGTTTAGAGCACGTTTAGAAAAAGTGTTTCCGGCAGAGCGTGTCAGTCGTTCGGAGACCTTAGGTCTGATTAATATCGAAAGTTTGTATGGACTGAGTGCAAACGGTCGACATATTGAGGCGAATCAACGTGAGTTTGCTTCGAATGGTCCTAATGCTGGTGTTCGTTATTTAGAGTATATGATTACCATTGATGCGCCTAATGATGATGAGCTCTATGTAGAATGGTCATTGTTTACTAACGGAGTCTACGTTTTTACTCAGAAGCTTAATCTCACCAGAAATTAAAAAAAGAGCCTGAATAGTCAGGCTCTTTTTTGACTTATTTAAGTAACAAGAACATCGCACGGCGGCCGCGAACAATATTAAATAATAATTCCTTCGCATTACTCACCATTGGCTTGAACTGCTCTAGTGCAGTGACTGGCTGGCGGTTGACCGAGGTGATAATGTCATCAGGTCTTAGGCCTGCTTTCCAGGCGGGGCTGCCACGCTTGACTGAATACACCACCACGCCTTCAATCTGACCGTAATAGGGCGAGTCCTGCTCAATATCACCAAAGGTGGCACCAGAAAGCTTAGGATGCACTAACCCATCAGATGCTGTCTTACGCGTTTGTTTTACTGTTGCTTTAATGGTTTTGGCTTTGCCATTGCGAATAATATCGAGCTTCACAGTTTGACCAACAACCATCAAACCAATGGTATTTCTTAGGCTATCCGCATTCAGCAATGGCGTGTCATCGACTGCTGTGATCACATCACCGACTTTCAAGCCGGCATCCGCGGCAGCTGAATCAGGAATCACATGACTCACAACGGCGCCTTGTTGACGCTCAATATTAAAGGCTTGTGCTAATTCAGGCGTAATATCCTGCATTTGAACACCTAAGTAAGCACGCTGCACTTCACCATGTTCTAAGAGCTGATCGGTAATTTGTTTAACGAGGTTACTGGGAATAGCAAAGCCGATACCGATATTGCCAGATGAAGCACCACCTGGTGAAAAAATAGCGGTATTGATACCTACCAGTTCGCCACGCAGGTTAACTAATGCACCACCTGAGTTACCAGGGTTAATGGAGGCATCTGTTTGGATAAAGTTCTCATAGCCTTCAATCCCGAGGCCACTTCTTCCCAAGGCACTAACAATACCTGAGGTGACTGTTTGTCCCAGACCGAATGGGTTACCGATGGCGACAACAAAATCACCAACGCGTAGTGAGTCGGAGTCTGCCAAAGGTAGGGCAGATAAGTTGTCATCTGGAATTTTAATGAGTGCCACATCGGTGGCAGGATCGCTACCAACAATCTCAGCCTGGAAAGTCCTGCCATCATTCAGTGAGACCGTCACTTCATCGGCGCCGCGTATGACGTGGTTATTAGTAATGACTAAGCCTTCTTTGGCATCAATAATGACGCCTGACCCCAGACTTTGACGTTGTCTGACCCTTGGCTGCTCGGGCACATTAAAAAAGTGCCTAAAAAAAGGGTCATTCATGAAAGGGTTATCTTGAACTCTGACTTCACTCTTTGTCGCAATGTTGACCACAGCAGGTTTACTGCGATCTAGCATTGGCGCCAATGTGGGCATTTCACCTTTATCAGAAAACCAG
>CENM01039674.1_pt1 | contig 16077 bp, 14 predicted proteins | sample 530261 | NCBI WGS metagenome assembly CENM01 (sample SAMEA2619854, study PRJEB7988) | marine metagenome | biome: marine biome (ENVO:00000447); feature: deep chlorophyll maximum layer (ENVO:xxxxxxxx); material: "saline water (ENVO:00002010), including plankton (ENVO:xxxxxxxx)" | depth 80 m
TTGTCATGACAAGGACTTTCATGTGTCACCTTTTAATCCTATCGATCAGCTATACCGCTGGCAGGTGACGGTAAAACGTACACAACAACATACGGTTGATAAGCAGTCAAGCACAGGCTTGCAAGTTCGTATCGCTATTGATATCAGTGATGAGCGTGGGGAGGTCCTAAAAACGGGTATAAAGATATCAGGGGTGCCGCTGACAGAAACCACCGTTCGCAATAGCTTACGAAAAAACCCACTGATGAACATGACCTCGTTAGCGCGTATTTATGGGCAAGCCTTTAAACTCTATGCGATCAAAAAGGTGCCTTATATCAATTATGATGAAAAGCTAGCTGACAGTAATCAGAAAACATCTACCTCTTTAAAAAGCGAAACTTTAAACGATTGATAATCTAGAAATCCAAAAATCAGCAACACATTTTATATAGTCAATTTCAAAATAAAAGAACTTAGACAAGGACAACCATACGATGTCAGTACGACCGACCGACCGAGCACCAGTGACAAAATTAGAGAAATTAACCGCTCGCATGAGTAAAGTGGTTAACGAAAGTGCCGTACTACAACCCGTCAGCGATGGGGTGAATCATTTAGCCAGAAAGCTTATATTTCACGCATTACAGCACATCCAGTTTGGTAGTCTTACTTTGATTGAGACCTTTGGTGAGCAAACAGCAAAGACAACTAGCTTTGGCAAAGTCACTCCTCAGGTAGCAAGTAGTTCAGCAGTAGGTCGACATTCTCTAAACGTCACGTTAGAGATTCATGATAGTGCGGTTTATCGTCAACTGCTGCTTGGTGGCTCTATCGCTTTGGCAGACAGGTATATCGATGGCGAATGGGACACGGATGATTTGACGGGCCTGATCCGTTTGGCGGCGCGTAACTTGGAAGTGCTTAATAAATTAGAAAATCGTTTTGCGGGCGTTAGTAAAGCATTTGAGAAAGCAAAGCATCAGCTACGTAGTAATGACAAATCTGGTTCTAAATCCAATATCCTAGCGCATTATGACTTGGGCAATGATATGTATCAGCGTTTTTTGGATGATACGATGATGTACTCATCGGCAGTCTATCCTACGCCTGACGTGACGCTTAGCGATGCTCAGCAGCACAAACTGTCGCTCATATGCCAACGTTTACAGCTGAGTGCTGATGATAGTGTCATTGAGATTGGTACAGGCTGGGGTGGTTTTGCGATTTATGCAGCTACTCATTATGGCTGCCATGTGACCACCACGACTATCTCTGATGCCCAGTATGATGAAGCGAAGCGACGAGTCGAAGCGGCAGGATTGTCTGATAAGATCACGCTACTCAAACAAGATTACCGCGAGTTGACAGGTCAATATGACAAGCTAGTCAGTATCGAGATGATTGAGGCGGTGGGACATGAGTACTTACCGACGTTCTTTGCTAAATGTAATAGCTTGCTCAAACCGACAGGTCTTATGGTATTGCAGGCCATCACTTTTAATGATCAGAATTATCAAGACTATATCGATTCGGTCGATTTTATCCAAACGCATATTTTTCCAGGGGGCTGTCTGCTATCCAATCAAGAGCTGACGACACAGTTTACTGAGCAGACGGACATGGTCATCAAGCAACTACATGATTATGGCTTTGATTATGCATACACGCTGCGTGATTGGCGTGCTGCATTTATGGCACAGCGTGCAGAGATTCAGGCGCTTGGCTATGACGATGCCTTTATCCGCCTATGGGCGTTTTATTTCTGTTACTGCGAAGGGGGATTCTTGGAGCGTACCATCGGTGTGGTTCAAGTCACTGCGGTGAAGCCTAACAATATTGACACGCTGCATTTTTCCGATTTACCAAGTGCGGTCTTAAAAAACGAAACGGTTTCGAACGATGAGACGGCCTTTAATGACGCAGATATGGCAAACACAGCGACAGTATAAGTTAAGTGATATAGATACGGCTTTTTCATAACACTTATATGGTCTCATACTGTATAGACAGTTTGAGACCCTTATGTTGAGAGGTTGTATATTGAAAAGTTTTACATTGAAAGGTTCTATGATGTTTGCAGGGCACGCTTATCAAGTAGACCTGAATAGCGTGTTACCGCTAATGCCATTAAAGAGATAACAGCACCGATCCAAGCTGTATCTTGCAGTGACATATTTTCAACCACGCTACCACCGATGACTGAGCCCAGTGCAATACCGATATTAAATGCAGCAATGTTCAATCCAGAAGCGACATCGACAGCGTTCGGTGTATATTTTTCAGCTTGTTTGACCACGTAGATTTGTAGGCCCGGTACATTACCAAAGGCAAACGCACCCCATACCAAAATAGTGAGTACAGCAGCGATCTTGGATTGCATAGTAAAGGTGAATAATAAAAGAATAATGCTTAAGGCGCTAAATATAATGCTAAGCGCACTAATAGGGCCACGTTTATCTGCAAGTTTGCCGCCCCAGATATTACCGATAGCAACGGACACGCCATATACGAGCATGATAATACCGATGGCTGATGGCGCAAATTTGGTTTGTTGTTCTAAGATAGGTGCTAGGTAGGTAAATGCCGTAAACGTACCGCCATAGCCGAGAATAGTCATTAAATAGACCAGTAGTAATTGCGGTTTTACAATGACTTGTAATTGCTCTTTGAAGGTTGCAGGGATAGATTTTTTTAGGTTTTTTGGTACTAATATCGCGCTACCAATTAAAGCGATTAAACCCAGTGCTGAGACGACCAAAAACGTAGCGCGCCAACCGAAATGCTGTCCAATCCATGTACCAAGGGGGACGCCAGTGACGAGCGCCACAGTGAGTCCGGCAAACATAATGGCAATTGCACTGGCTTCTTTTTCTTTACTGACAAGGCTAGTAGCTATCATGGAACCAATAGAGAAAAACACACCATGTGCCAGACCAGTCAAGATACGGGCAAGTATTAAGGTTTCATAACTGGGTGCTTGCCAAGCCAGCAAGTTGCCGATGACAAACAGACCCATTAGGCTCATCAGTACTATTTTACGATTCCAGCGACCAGTGAGTGCAGTAAGGATAGGGGCACCGATAGCGACACCAACGGCATATAGGCTGACGAGCAACCCTGCTGAAGGCAAGCTCACGCCCAAATCGGTGGCAATAGTTGGTACCAATCCAACAATGACAAATTCGGTTGTCCCAATTGCAAATGCGCTTAGAGTAAGCGCCCATAAAGCGAGTGGCATAACGACATCCTAATAATTAAATAATGCGCGTAGTTTGACCGATTTATAGTTTGCAAAAAACAGCACAAATGACAAAATACCTTTGTTAATTTTGTAAAGGTCATCATGATGATGGGACATGCTAAAACAGAAGATATAGAGATATTTTTGACCGTAGTGGATACGGGCAGTTTTACTGGCGCTGCCAACTTGCTGAATCAGCAAGTCGCTAAAGTGTCTCGTGCGGTGTCCAGACTCGAAGATACGCTGCAATGCACGCTATTAAATAGAACGACACGGCGCTTAGAGCTGACGGAGGAAGGACATGTCTTTATTAGATATGCGCGTGAGAGTTTAAATACGTTATATACCGGTGAAGAGGCAATTAAGCTGTTAAAACAAGCGCCGAGTGGGCATCTACGAATTGACGCTGCGAGTCCGTTTGTATTGCATCAGCTGACGCCTTTGGTTGGTGAGTTTGTGCAGCAGTATCCGCATATTACGCTTGATTTGACCTCGCATGACAATATCATCGACTTGCTTGAGCATAAGACGGATCTGGCTATCAGAATTGGCGATTTAAAAGACTCAAACTTGCATGCGCGTCTATTGGGTAAAAGTCAGCTGCGGCTAGTAGTCAGTCCTGAATATTTATATCAGCATAATGAAGTAGCTCATATTAATGATTTAAGCACTCATAAATTAATTGGCTTTAACGATGCGTCAAAGCTAAATAGCTGGCCACTAAAAACACCAGTGAAACTGAACTTTCATATGACTGGCAGTAGCGGCGAGACTTTGCGTCAGCTGTGTTTAAATCATCAAGGTATCGCTTTACTGTCAAATTTTATGATTGGTGACGATTTGAAATCTGGACGATTGGTTGAGGTGTTGCCTGAGGCTATAGTAACACCAAACAATCGCGAATCCATACAGGCGGTCTATTACAAAAACAGTGCCGTATCATCGCGTATTTTAGCATTTTTAGATTTTATTCAGCCACGACTGACATTATAAGTTTTATCCGTTTTTATTCATTTTATAAGGGGTATTATCATGGGTTACGTTTTTATTTATCTTGCCGCGGTGGTTATCTTTCTAGGAGTGGATGCTGTTTGGCTGACGACCATGAAAGGGGCTTTTTATGAGTCGCGCATCGGTCATCTATTGGCGGATGAGCCTAACATGATGGCAGCTGGTATCTTTTATATGTTTTATATCTTGGCACTCTGCATATTGATTCTATATCCACAAATCAAAGCAGGTGCATCAGTTGGTCATATTTTCTTACTTGGTGGTTTGATTGGTCTAATGGCCTACGGTACATATGACTTTACTAACTTGGCACTATATAAGGGCTTTACGCTAGATACAGCGCTCGTTGACTTTGTATGGGGCGGTGTTTTAACGGGGTCAGTCAGCGCGATTGTCGCTTGGCTGGCTTATCGTTTTCATTGGTTGAGCTAACCAAGATCGCCCTTATTCATAAAAGCTGGCCCTATATAGCTTTGATTTACATAACCTAGACCGATTAGAGACATAGGGCTGTTTGCGCTATTTGGTGTCCTACTGTATAAATGGTAGGCACAACAAATAAGTGTCAAACCATTTAAGGAACGTTATGCCGCAATACAATACCAGCTCGACTGCCAAAAAAGCCCCACTGAATCATGAACTATATATGTCGATATTGATGACGCCTGATATGGCAAATTTTATCGGTAATGTCCATGGCGGTGATTTGCTAAAGATGCTCGATCAGGTCGCTTACGCTTGTGCCAGTCGTTATAGTGGTAGCTATGTCGTGACATTGTCCGTGGACCAAGTTATGTTTCGTGAGCCTATTTATGTGGGCGAATTAGTAACCTTTGCAGCCAGTGTCAATCATGTGGGAAATACCTCAATGGAGATTGGCATTCGTGTTGAGGCAGAAGATGTGCGTGCTCGTACCGTGCGCCATACCAATAGCTGCTATTTTACAATGGTTGCTATCGATGATAATGGCAAGCCAACTCCTGTCCCTCCGCTTGTCATCAAAAATAAATTACAGCAATGCCGAGCAGATGCAGCGATAGAGCGAAAAAAACTGCGTATGGAAAGCGCACATCGTCCCAGTTGTGATATTGAAAGCTTGAATCAAAATTTTGGCGAGCCTGAAGATATTGCCAAATAGAGTCACTAGATCTGGTTATCAGATGTTGATGATATAACGGCCTTACGCTACAACGACTCACTAAAAAGACACTGATATTGTAAAGCGCTTACTTTAAGCTGATAGGTATTTCAAGCCATTCGTCCATGGTGAATATATTCACTATCAACATGTTATTCCAGTGAGTTTAGTATGAGTCTAAAGCCATCCGTTGGTAATCCCCAACATCATTCGTCAGCTTCTTCTAAAGTGCCGAGTCATCGTGCACGCGGTGCTAGCAGTCTGCAGACCCCAAATGATTCCGAGTTAAAGCATGTCCTAAATCAGAGTCCTGAAACCAATGATGAGCACTCAGGCTCGCTCATTACGGTGTTGATTGCTGTTGGGGCCAATGTCATTATCGCGATTGCAAAAACCGTGGCTGCCTTTTTGACAGGATCTGCTTCCATGATTGCTGAAGCGGCGCATTCATGGGCGGATGCGGGCAATGGTACGTTGCTCATTGTCGCCGAAAAAAAATCTGTTAAACCTGCTGATAAGAGCCATCCATTAGGTTATGGCAAAGAATCCTATGTCTGGTCAATGATTGCTGCATTCGGTGTATTTACGGCAGGCTCGATTGTCTCTATTTATACGGGTATTAAGGAGTGGAACGCTACTGAATCTGAGACCAATTATACGATTGCTTTTATCGTTTTAGCAGTCGCCTTGGTGCTTGAGGGGTTTTCGCTGGTTCAGGCTTATAGACAGAGTAAAAAGCACGGCGAAGCATTAGATGTGAGTGCGCTTGGCTATGTGGTGGATACCTCCAATCCGACTTTGCGCGGTGTGTTTTTTGAGGATTTAGCTGCCGTTATTGGCTTGGTGGTTGCCGCCGCCGCTATGGGCATGCATGCCTATACTGGAGAGGCTTATTGGGATGCGCTTGGTTCTATCATTGTAGGCTTATTACTGGGGGTGGTCGCGATATTTTTGATTAGCCGTAACCGTGATTTTTTGGTGGGGTATAGAGTCACTGACCGTATGCACGAATACGTCTTGAGCGAACTGCTAAATCATCCAGATATCGATAGTGTGTCCTATCTACACCTAGAGTGGGTTGGTCCTAAAAAGATCTTTATGGTCGCCGCAGTGGATATCGCAGGCAATCAGAAAGAAGAACATGTCGCTCAAAAGTTTGAGGAGATTGAAAACTTGTTCCGAGATAACCCTGTATTCCAAGAGGCAATTTTGACACTATCGGCACCAAATGCTGATATTCTGAAATTAGAAGATATTTGAGCTATAAAGCAAGTCAATAAAAGGAAATACAGTAGACGCATTCATTGACAGCAGGTAGATTGTTAAATATTCGATACATCATTCATTGTGTAAGACACAAAAAAGTGTAAGGCACAAAAAAGCCGTCAATAATGACGGCTTTTTTTATTCGTAATTATGAGTCTAAAATACCCATTAATTCACGGATACTTATTTCTTTGGCGCATTCGCACCGATGAACCAAGCATCTTTATCAATGATGCGACTAGCTTCAGTGAATAGGTCGGCGGTATCTTCATCACCGGCGTCGCCAGCAGTAGCAATGGCTTCTCTTAATGCCTCTGCTACTTTTTTGTAGCGGTTAGTTAGCTCGCGTACGTGTTGATCTACTTCAGTAATATCAGTTGGGTAGTCATCTAGAATAGACTCTTTTACCACACGACTTGCCAGACCATTTGGTTGACCACCCAAAATCACAATACGCTCAGCAATAGTATCTGATACTTCAAGGATACGATCTGACGTTTCGTCTAACAACTGATGCACACCGATGAAACCAGTACCTTGTAGGTTCCAATGACACTGTTTGCCATCTAGGGTTAGATCAATAACGTTTGCTAAGTTAGCGTTTAGCAAATCAATCATTTTTTTTGCGGTATCGTCTGAAATTCCACTTGCGTAACGTTCTCTCATATTTTACTCCGTTATTTATTTAAAATTATTATATTGACTGAAAATCTCAATGTATTGTTATTAGTCTTTTACTCTTACCTGATGACAATCAATCCAAAATAAATATCAGAAATATCTCTATCTACCGGCTGATAAGTCACCTGCTTGTTAATTCATGATCGATAATAGCAGCTTAAATCGATGTTGGAACCCCTCAGTGTTAGGCTTTGTTAGGTGGTCGTGTAACGGGTTTGTTAACCATGAAAATCTTTGTAAATTTATCAAAGTCTGTGTGCGTTTTTTATAACAACGGCAGGTTTATTTATCGATAAATAGTATCTTTACAGACTTATATTTTGTGTAGCGCGATATGGCAATATGTATAAGATAAGACTCGTCATTATCCGTTAAAAAGCCTTTAAAAACCGCCGCTCAGACTCCATATTGTTATAAACTTTAATAAGAAGAAAATTACTATGAGAATGCCTGAACCGCGCTCATCGCGTCAGTTAAACCAATTGGCCGTTCAGCTCCAAGGCGAAGCTGAAATCAGTGGTGTCAATGCGTCTGGGACGAAAATATCCAGCCGTGCCTTTGAGATGGTCACCGATTTTGAGCCAGCAGGCGATCAGCCGCAAGCCATCGAAAAGCTGGTCAAAGGTATTGACTCTGGTATGGATGAACAGCTATTGCTAGGTGTGACGGGCTCTGGTAAAACTTATACCATGGCTAAGGTCATCTCTGAATGTCAGCGCCCAACCATCATCATGGCGCATAATAAGACCCTTGCCGCGCAGCTATATGGCGAGTTTAAGTCGTTTTTCCCGAACAATGCGGTTGAGTATTTTGTCAGTTACTATGACTACTATCAGCCAGAGGCCTATGTCGCTGCTAGCGATACCTTTATCGAAAAGGACAGCGCCATCAATGATCACATTGATCAGATGCGTTTGTCTGCCACTCGTGCACTACTTGAGCGTCGTGATGCGATTATCGTTGCATCGGTATCGTGTATTTATGGCTTGGGTGATCCAGAAAGTTATTTAAAAATGCTATTGCATGTGGTGGTTGGTGATCAGATAGACCGTACCGCAACTATTAAGCGTTTGGTTGAAATGCAATACACCCGTAACGAGTTAGATTTTGGCCGTGGTACTTATCGTTTGCGTGGTGAACTGCTAGATATCTATCCTGCTGAGTCTGAGCAACTGGCGGTACGTGTGCATTTGTTCGACAATGAAGTGGAGAAAATCACGTGGTTTGATCCGTTAACGGGCAAGACCGTACGTAGTGTGCCGCGTATTACCATTTATCCAAAATCACATTATGTGACGCCGCGCAATAAGTTAGAAGCGGCCAGTGAAACCATACGCGCTGAGCTTGAGTCGCGTTTGGAGTATTTTCGCGAAAACAACAAGCTGATTGAAGCACAGCGTCTCAAAGAGCGTACCCAGTATGATCTTGAGATGATTCAGCAGCTTGGCTACTGTAATGGTATCGAAAACTACTCACAGCATCTCTCTGGTCGTCCATCAGGGGAAGCGCCGCCGACGTTGTTTGATTACATTCCAGAAGATGCTCTGCTGTTCATCGACGAGTCACACGTGACCGTCTCTCAGATCGGTGCAATGTATAAAGGGGATAGATCACGCAAAGAGAACTTGGTCAACTATGGCTTTCGCCTACCAAGTGCGATGAACAACCGCCCGATGAAGTTTGAAGAATGGGAGCGCATTAAGCCCAAAACCATTTACGTTAGTGCTACGCCAGCGCTGTATGAGCTTGAACATAGTGAGCAGGTGGTAGAGCAGGTTGTACGTCCAACGGGTCTGATTGATCCTGAGATCGAGATACGTCCGGTCTTGACACAGGTCGATGATGTGCTGTCTGAGATTACCAAACGACGTGAAAAAGACGAGCGCGTATTGATTACCACCCTGACTAAGCGCATGTCAGAGGACTTGACCAGCTATCTAAAAGAATATGGTGTCAAGGTCGCCTATCTGCATTCAGATATCGACACGGTAGAGCGTATGGAGATCATTCATGAGCTACGTACTGGTGAGCATGATGTGTTGATCGGCATCAACTTGCTGCGCGAAGGTTTGGATATGCCTGAGGTCTCATTGGTGGCGATATTCGACGCAGATAAAGAAGGGTTTTTGCGTTCTGAGCGTTCACTTATTCAGACCATTGGTCGTGCAGCACGTCATTTGAACGGCAAGGCCATTCTCTATGCAGATCGCATTACTCCAAGTATGCAAAAGGCGATAGATGAGACAGAACGTCGCCGCGACAAACAGATTGCTTTTAACCTTGAGCATCATATTACGCCAAAAGGCGCGCGCCGTAGCATCACTGATAAGATTGATACAGGCGAAAGCCTAGATGCCAATGACAATCAGGCCATTCCAGTCAAGAGCAATTTGCCTGATGTCGATATCAATATCTTGCGTAGTCCTGATTTATTGGCCAAAGAAATCAAACGTCTTGAGAAGCAAATGCAGCAAATGTCGCGTGATTTGAAATTTGAAGAGGCGGCGAAGACTCGTGATAAAGTGCTGGAGCTTAAAGCGCATTTGATCTGATTGTCTGTATTAAATAATATAAAAAATGGGGTGCGCACTGAGCACCTCATTTTTTTGGTCTATTCGATAGGAGGGCGCTGACAAAGATTGAAATAGAACCCAGTGCCACTTACCATATCGGTATCAATCTTATAATTCATACAGCATTCCAAAGCATTGGCTCATGATGGGTCCGGTAGTTTGCCATATGCAGCGGAGTTTTTGGAATCGACACAATTTAGGCGTATTGTTTATGGTGCTTACCAATATCTACCCTCACAAGCCAGCTTTATATTTCATGAGATAAAGGGAGACGTACAAACCTATATCAACAGAATGCACGAGCATGGTATTGCGGTTGGTCGCGAGTTTGCGCCCATCACAGGTTTCAATCGTATAACGCTTGGCAGACCTGATGAGATGGCAGTATTCGTTGAGGTGCTCAAATCATTTCGTGAACAAGGTTGGGTTTAATCCCTATAAATAGAATAGTGTCATGATAAGACTTGAGGCAAGCTCTTTATTTTTACCAACATCAAACGCAGTTTTACATATCGCACCTTAAAAAATCGCTCTCTATCTTATAGAATAGCCGCATAAAGCATGATCTACTAAGCATATACATAAAAGCTTTATTACAGCAATAGAAGTAGGCATGCTCTTGTATTTTATAATTATAAAGTTAGGGAAGTACTTATGTTTGATATCAAGTCGTTTTTTAAGCGGGAAGTAGAAAAAAAGCTTATCAACGTGGACGATTATATTTTTATGCCTGAGCGGGTAGAGATGGAGCTTGAAGGTGGTCAACTAAACTGTGTGTTAAATAGTGATGGGCGTGTAGATATTTTTTATAGCAAGGAAGGGGTAACCGAGGTTGGTTCAGCGTCACGCAAGCATCCTTTTACCGCATTTGAAAAAGAGCTGTATCATGGTGTTTATGATGATGTTATTACCGAATTAGTAAAAGAGGTGGATAAAATTATTGATGGCTCCTCTAAGTATTTCCGGCGCAGCCAGACATTGCCTTTTACAGCTGCTCTATCCCAAAACCCAGCTGATTCAAACAAATTTTAGGCAAATGCGATAACGTAAGTAGATAGTATAAAGCGTCAAAAAAAGGGGTGTGCTATTGGTAGCGTACCCCTTTTTCTGTGACATTTTTTATTTATTAATATTGTGATCTATTTGACAAAACTGGCATAGCAGCTTTGAAGCGATTTGGCGACAACTCTAGTAACCAGTTGAGCGCGATACTGAGAATCGATAGCGGCATTACCCAATTCAACGATGGTCACTTGCTGCGGGGCTTGCTCACTCACGCAACCACAAACGTTACTTTTAACAGACTCTTGCTGCGCTTCCGTCATGGCGACACTTGCAACACGCCAAGCGGTTTGTTTTTCAATTTGGCTACGGCATTGGTTGTCGATCGCCGCTTTAAAGACATTCATGCCAATCTCATTTGCGGTACCAATAGCTGTGCCTGTGCCGTCATTTGTAGCACCCGTCGTGGTGCAGCCTGCTAGCGCGACAGTAGCCAGCATAACGGTCGATGCCAGAAGTTTTTTCATAAGTGAATCCTTTAAGGTATTTGATAATCTCTAAAGTGGTATATTATCAGTAAAATATAGTAATGACATCATTAACCCGTCGCCTGAGACAGTCTACAATGCGCTTACTCACAAAAAAGCCAGCTAAAAAATCTCATAGCTGGCTTTGTAAATATAGCGTTGCCTAATGTTTATTAAACATTTTTACCATGTTCTTTTTGCTGAATGTCTTTGGCAAGCTTATAGCATTCGTTGATATGGTCAGTAGCGATTTTCTTAAAAATCGTATAACCCATGGTCGCAGCAACCAGTTGACCGCCTAATGGGACAAATTTGGTGACTTGTTTGGCGGCAATACGACCACCAAAACCTTGAATGGTTTTCTTAACGATACCACGTGTTGCCATCAATCCTGCAAAATCTACAGTGCGATCTTTGACAGCGCTCCAATGCACTTCGCGTGACTGAAGATCGATTGCTGACTGACGGTCTTCAATCAAACCAAAACGTTCGCTAATCTCAGGAATCAATTGCGTCAGCATGCCGGCATCAACCGCCACATCAAAGAACGGTACAGGAACAATGGCAACACCAGCAGATATTCTGGCGCGTTTTTTTACCATATCGAGGCATTCTTTTTTGACTTTATCAAGATCTAAGCTAGGATCGATCGTATTTGGTAATTTTTCAGCAGCTGGTGTGGTTTTCATAAAGTATCCTTATAAATAGTTAAAATATTGATGATGTAACCGTCAATAATTAGCAAGTCTCTCAGTTGTTTACTATTCTATGAATTTATAGGCGCCATACAATCATTGCTTTGTAGCAAAATGCAGAAAACTACGGTCACTATGCATCCTTTTTGTAAATGAAGAGCCACATGCGATACGTTTTCACTGAATAAATCCTTTTTCCAAATTACCATTTAAGCCAACATCTTTGGTAAATAAATGCAATATTAGCTAGTGTACAGAGACACTATAAATTGTCGTTGTGACCCTGCCTTAAAGGCAGTAAAATACGCTCATGCTGAATTTAACCCCCCGTAATACCAGCACTCGCATTGACGAGTTGCCCGCCGCGTTGCAACCACTTGCCGCCCAATCATTGACGCTTGCTCGCTTATATGCAGGCCGAGGTATCACTGCACCTGATGAGCTGGAGACTGGTTTGTCTGGTCTGTTGCCTGCTGACATGCTGCACGGTATCACTGAAGCCGTGCGTCTATTGGACATCGCTATCGATGACGGTCAGCGTATCCTGATCGTTGGTGACTTTGACTGTGATGGCGCAACCAGTACCGCGCTGATGATGCGCGCACTCACAAAGATGGGGGCAGTCGTCGATTTTTTGGTGCCCGATCGTTTTAAATATGGTTATGGGCTAACGCCAGAGATTGTCGAATTGGGCATCGAAACCTATCAGCCGGACATGATCGTGACAGTCGATAATGGTATTTCCAGTCATGAAGGTGTGGCGCGCGCCCAAGCGGATGGTATTACGGTAATTATCACTGACCATCATCTCACGACCAAAGAAACACCACCTGCTGAAGCCGTCGTCAATCCCAATCAGCTTGATTGCAATTTCACCAGTAAAGCACTGGTCGGGGTAGGGGTCGCGTTTTATGTGCTCGGACGATTGGCAAAGCTGCGCCGCGACGCTGGCAAGTCTACCGTGCAGGTTAGTCAGTATTTAGATTTGGTAGCGCTTGGTACGATCGCAGATGTCGGCGTACTCGATAAAAACAATCGTATCTTGGTCCATCATGGGCTATCTGCTATTCGTCAAGGTCGCTGTTGTATGGGTATTTTAGCGTTACTTGAGCAAGCAGGCCGTGACCCCAAGCAATTACACGCACAGGATTTTGGCTTTGTGTTAGGGCCACGTATCAATGCGGCTGGACGTATGGATAATATGCGTATCGGGATTGAGTGCCTATTGACCGAAGACTGGAGCACCGCCCAGCGTTTGGCGCAAGAGCTTGAGCAACTAAACCGTACACGCCGTCATGTAGAAGGCGAGATGCGTGCGCAGGCAGATAGTATCGTACAGACATTGGCTACTGAAACTGATATTGAGGTCGATGAAAATACAAATGACAGTGGCGATGACCTCATTACTCAAGAAGTTAATACTCAATTCGCCACTACTCATAAGACAAGCCATACAGACACTCGAAGTATCGTTCTGTATCAGGATGATTGGCATCAAGGCGTGATTGGTATTGTCGCTGGACGTTTAAAAGAAAGTCATTACCTACCTAGTATTGTTTTTGCGCCAGCAGATACAGAGCAGACTGGTGAAGACGATGCGATTAAGGGATCAGCACGGTCAATTGCTGGCGTGCATATTCGTGATGCGATTGAGCAAGTCGCCGAGCGTCAGCCTGATCTCATCAGTCATTTTGGTGGTCACGCGATGGCAGCAGGTCTGACCCTAAAGCGTCGCAATTTTGAGCCATTTGTCGCCGCGTTTAACGAAGTTATGGCACAAATGGATGATGACGTGTTTGCAGAGCAGAAATTCACTGATGGACCTTTGCAAGCGGGAGATTTTAGCTTGTGGTTTGCTGAACATTTAGCAGATGCTAGCATTTGGGGTCATGGATTTGCACCGCCGATATTTGACGGTGTGTTTGAGGTATTGAGTTTTAAGATATTAAAAGACAAGCATCTTAAACTATCGCTGCATTATCCAGACGTCCAATATCCAATCGAGGCAATCTGTTTTAACTTTGACAATGATGCTTGGGATTACCGTGCCAAAAAAGTGCATTTACTATTTCAGCTAGATATCAATGAATGGAATGGCAAACAAAGCTTACAGCTGATGGTAAAAGACTTGGCTGTGGTAGAGCAGGGTTAAGGCTTAAATGCTATCAGTACAGTCAAGTTTGAGTGTACTGATACTATTTGCTACTTTTTGACTTAACATCAGTACTTCCACTCAAGAGTGGGGAACTGCCAATCATAACGAATAGCCAGCATACGCAAGGTAAAAATCGTACTCATCGCAGAGATATCAGCAACCCAATCGGTAACGCCTAAGTTCTTTAGAGCAAAATATAGAATACCCCCAGTTAACGCCGCAGTGATATAAATCTCTTGCTGCAATACCAGTGGAATCTCATTACAAATCATATCGCGAATGATGCCACCAACGATGATGGTAATCACCCCCAACAACAGTGCCACTGGCACATTGGTACCCATGCTGTCAGCGACCTTGATACCGATGAGCGTAAAGGCGGATAGACCGATGGTATCGGAGAGCTTAAGAAACTTATAAACGCGTCTTGAATTTGGATGAAAAAATATCTGCATGGCTAGGGAAGAGATCGTAATGAGCGTCAGATAGCTCATATCTACCATCCAAAACAGCGGATGACGATCCAAAATCACATCGCGTACGGTGCCGCCACCGATGGCTGTGACAATAGACACCAGCAAGCAACCAAAGACATCAAAGTTCTTATGCTTGGCTAGTATCGTCCCTGAAACGCTACAGGCGATAATCCCAATCATATCAAAAAAATAGATCAAAGAGCGCGGATCAAAAGTCGTGATTAGGACAGCAGGATCTAATACGATAGCCAACATAAGCCATTCTCACTATTTTTGATGATTGTCAGCTTTTATGTACAAAAAGCATTGCATTTTTGATCAGCTATTTAAGCAACCAAACGGATAGAGGGCAAATGCCAGTCGAATCTGAGCGCCAGCATGCGTACCGCAAAGATGACAAAGAGCATAATAAACTCATTGATGCCAGCGCTGACACCAACATACTGCAGGCATAAATATGTCACAGATCCTGCGATACTGGCCGTGATATAAATCTCACGCTGCAATACTAATGGTATCTCATTACAGATAATATCACGGAGCATCCCACCAATAATGGCTGTCCAGACGCCCATCATAATAGCAATAAGAGGTGACATGCCTTGGGTCAATGCGACCTTAAAGCCAATCACGCTAAATGCCGCGAGACCAATGGCATCGAAAAGCTTAAGCGCATTGTCGATCTTGTGATATAGATGAAAGAATATTTGTAATACAAGGGATGTCACGGTAATGACGATCACATAGTTGAGATCCGTCATCCAAAATAGTGGGTGACGATCTAGTGCCATGTCACGTAGCGTACCGCCGCCGATGGCATTGACCATCGAAACCAAGATGCAGCCAGCAATATCAAAGCCTTTGTGCTGAGCGAGCAATGTCCCTGCAATTGCGCAGGCGATGATACCCACCATGTCCAATAAATATAATAGAATATCAGGAAAAATTAAATCATTAACCATGGTTATATTGCCAAATATTGAACATCAAAATGATGGAGTTTTTGTTTTGAATAATGAATTTTTGGCTGATGTAAAAAACTCAGCGCATCGTTAGAGCGTCATTTAGCCATCTTTTGCAAACAGTATCAAGCCAATGATAATCAGTACAATACCGACCAGACCTAAGGCTGAGGGTAGTGGGTTTCCCAGCAGGATCATACCACCAATCAAAGCAAAAATGATTTCACTGGCTTGTGTCGAGTCAACGCCCGCAACCTCACTTGAGGTCACCGCGTGCTCACGCGCATATAAAAACAGACTGGTCGCGGCCACCCCTGATAACAAGGCGACCAGTAGCGTGTTAAATACCTGCGCGCTGCCAGGTAACT
>CENM01039673.1_pt1 | contig 16016 bp, 12 predicted proteins | sample 530261 | NCBI WGS metagenome assembly CENM01 (sample SAMEA2619854, study PRJEB7988) | marine metagenome | biome: marine biome (ENVO:00000447); feature: deep chlorophyll maximum layer (ENVO:xxxxxxxx); material: "saline water (ENVO:00002010), including plankton (ENVO:xxxxxxxx)" | depth 80 m
TTCCCTTTCACCAGCGCCGAGGGCGAAGCGGTCGAACCGCTGTAATGGCTTGACGATCCTAAGGACCGGGAGGTCTCATTTCGTGCGAGCGCATCGTTATTACCCAACTTGAGCGCTCGGCATGCGGCAATAAATTTCGACAGCCTTCGCTTAAGAATTTTTTCGGGTCGACTAGTGGCTGAGCAGAATTGCGCGCATTTCCCAACGTCTGCTTCATGATCTTACCTGTGACGATGCAACCGTTGTCTTCTGGTTACATTCAGTTGTGAGCAAAGCGTATAAGCGCGTGTCATATTTCCGTGGCGCCATAAATGCCGACGATCCGAAACTGTTGTCACGCTAAATCAGCACAAAGAGGCGCTCAAAGACTGCGTCGGTCTCGAGAATCTGGAATTTAGCATTCCAGAAACGCCGGCCTCTTCCCTTTGCGACGACCGTCGGCTAGGGGCTCACCGGCTATCTATGGGATCGAAATGAAACCGAAATCAGTACTGATCACTGGCGGGACGGGGTCGTTCGGCAAGACAATGTTGCGGGCATTGCTCGACGACGGAGTGGAAGAAGTTCGCGTCCTAAGTCGCGATGAAGAGAAGCAAGATGCATTGCGCAGCCAATTGTCTGACCGTCGAGTGAGATTTTATATTGGTGACGTCCGCGACCGGACGAGTGTCGATCGCGCAATGGCCGGCGTAGACTCGGTTTTTCACGCGGCTGCGTTGAAGCAAGTGCCTTCTTGTGAGTTTTTTCCACAAGAAGCTGTGAAGACCAATATTATCGGTTCCGAAAATACCATCCGCTCAGCTATTGAGCACAGGGTGTCTAATCTTGTATGCCTTTCTACTGACAAGGCGGTTCACCCTATCAATGCCATGGGAATATCCAAGGCGATGATGGAGAAGCTTGCTCAGGCGGCTTCGCGCGAACTTGGGGTGGGGGCCGACACTTCAATTTCGTGTGTCAGATATGGCAACGTAATGTATTCCCGCGGCAGCGTCATTCCGCTTTTTATCAAGCAGATTAAGCAGGGGCTCCCCATTACGGTGACTGAGCCGTCAATGACGCGATTCTTAATGCCTTTGCGTGATAGCGTCTCTCTCGTCCGTTTCGCATTCGAGCATGCACGCCAAGGTGATCTTTTCATCCGAAAGGCTCCCGCTTCCACGATAGGCGATCTGGTCAAGGCGCTAATCGACCTTTTTGGTGTTCCAGATCATGACGTGCGCGTCATAGGATGGCGGCATGCCGAAAAGCTCTATGAAACGCTGGCTAGCAAACAGGAGTTGGCCACGGCGGAGGACATGGGAGGTTACTGGCGCCTTCAGTTAGACGAGCGTGACCTCAATTATGCATCCTACGTCTCCGAGGGGGACACAGAGCATGGGCTTGAAGACGACTTTCATTCACACAATGCAGAGCGGCTCGACGTCGAAGGCGTAAAGCAATTGCTGCTTACGTTGCCAGAAGTCCAAGGCGAGCTCGAAAGCTGGAGGGCTTTAGTTAAATGAAGATCGCGGTCACTGGATCAAGCGGTTTGCTGGGTTGGCATGCGACGGCGCGCCTTCATGCGCAGGCCTGTGCAGCACAGTATCGCGGGGACGATCCCGAAATTCGGTTCGTTCAGATCGACCGTAAGACATTCGAAGATCATTCGGCACTAACGAGCGCCCTTGAGGGTGTGGACGGAATACTCCACTTTGCTGGCGTCAACCGAGGTGAGGACGCCGAGGTGGAAGAGGCTAATCCTCGGATCGCCAAGCAGTTGACGGCTGCATGTCAAAGTGCGGGAGTCGAGCCGCATATTGTCTACGCTAACTCAATCCATGCTGCGAGAGACACGTCTTATGGCCGTTCGAAGCGCATCGCCGGAGAGTGCCTAGCCGAGTATGCGCCGAGGTATACTAACCTGATATTGCCACATATTTTCGGTGAGTGTGCCCAGCCATACTACAACAACGTGGTTGCGACTTTAATCGACCAAATATGGAAGGGCGATGAGCCGACGATCAACCCCGAAGGGCGTGTCCAATTACTTCACGCTGGCACTGCGGCGCAAATGGCTATTGACGCTGTAGTGGAAGGTAAGTGCGGGACACTGTCCCCTAAGGGGAGAGATATTAGTGTCGTTGATCTTCATGACAAGTTGAGGGCATTACACGCGCTATACACCACTAATGTTGTGCCTGATGTTTCGGATCCCTTCGATCTTGCACTGTTCAACAGCCTGAGGACTGCGGCCTTTCCAGATTTGTACCCTTTCAAGCTGAAGGTCACAACGGACGAGCGCGGTGCCCTGTTCGAAAGCGCGAAGGGTCTTACTGAGAACCACACGTTTCTCTCTACAACGCGCCCTGGCCAGGTTCGTGGGAACCATTTCCATTACGATTTGATCGAGCGGTTTGTAGTCGTACGAGGAGAGGCAATTATCCGGGTGCGAAAAGTGCTGACGAACGATGTACACGAGTTCCGTGTGTCGGGCGATGAACCAGTGGCAATAGATCAAATTCCCTTCCATACCCACAACATAGAGAATATTGGGGAGGAGGATGTAATTACCTTCTTCTGGACGCATCGGATTTTCGATCCTTCCGCACCTGATACTTATGCCGACCCGGTCTGATAAATTATGCAAAAATTAAAAGTTACAACCGTTCTGGGGACTCGGCCTGAAATTATTCGGCTAAGTCGCGTAATGGCTATGCTCGACCATTACACTGATCATCGCATAATTCACACCGGGCAAAACTGGGACTACGAGCTGAACGAAGTGTTCTTCACTGACCTGGCCGTACGCAAGCCCGATGCTTTCTTGGGCGTTGACGTCTCGAGCCTCGGAACCGTTCTTGGTGGAATTCTCGTTGAAATAGAACGCGAGTTGCAAGCGAATCGTCCGGATGCGTTGCTCGTGTTAGGTGATACGAACAGTGCGATTGCAGCCATTATGGCACGTCGTATGAAGATCCCAGTGTATCACATGGAGGCGGGTAACCGCAGCTATGATCGGAATGTGCCTGAAGAAACGAACCGGCGTCTTGTCGACCACATCAGCGACTTTAATTTGGTGTACACGGAGCATGCTAGGCGGCATTTGCTTAGCGAAGGGCTGCACCATAGGCGGATCTACCTCACAGGTTCCCCGATGCGAGAAGTCTTGGAAACTTACCGTAGCCAGATCGAGGCCTCGGATATCTTGTCACGGCTCGCAATCGCGAAGGGGCAATATTTTATCGTATCCCTTCACCGGGAAGAGAATGTGGACAGCAAGCAACGCTTGAGGCAGTTGATCGAAGCATTGAACCTCTTAGCGCGGCGTTATGGGCTTCCGATTATCCTTTCCACTCATCCGCGTACTCGAAAACGGTTAGACGCGTTGGACGGCGTGAGTTTTGATGCACGCATAAGAGATCTCAAGCCGTTTGGTTTTCACGATTATAACCACCTTCAGATGAATGCATTCTGCGCGATTAGTGACAGCGGTACGATTGCTGAAGAGAGTTCGATACTCGACTTCCCTGCTTTAACTCCGCGTGATGCTATCGAGCGGCCCGAGGCGCTTGACACAGGCAACATCATCGCAACCGGAGTAGATGCAGGTACGATCGTGGAGGCGGTCGAACTAGTAACCGATGTGCATCGAAAGCGTAGATCGAAAGGGGAGCGATGCACGCTTCCCGATGATTATGCTATACTCAATACCGCTGAGCGGGTCACCAAACTGATCGTTGGTACCGCCCGCCGATCCAACGACTGGGACGGTATCAGGATGCATGATTATATTTGAGAGTCAGGTTCTCGCAGGAAAGATGGAATGAAGTGTCGGATAAAGCAGTCAATCTGATTGTCGTAGCTCATCCTGACGACGAAGTTTTGGCCGCAGGTGGGACTGGTGCAAAGCTCGTCGCCAAGGGAGAGATCGTTCAACCTGTTATGGTCTGTGGTAAAGTAGAGGCGCGAAAGCAACGTCCAAGTGATGATTCGCTATCAGCAGATATCAAAGAGGCGATGAACATTCTTGGTTTTGAGGCCCCGATATTCGGTAATTTTCCAAATATCCAACTCAATACCGTCCCCCATTTAAGGCTGGTTCAATTCATCGAAGAACAAATCACCGTTTTTCGTCCTAAACGTCTGTTCACGCATCATCCATCTGACGCAAATGATGACCACGGACAGGTGTCGCGAGCGAGCATGGTGGCTGCGCGACTTTCTCATCGGCGAGAAGATGTGTTTGGCGTGTCCTCTATCCATCTGATGGAAACACCGTCCGCGACGGATTGGAGCTATCCGGGACACAGCGCTCCCTTTGCACCCAATGAGTACGTCGAAATAGGCGAATTTTTGGAGCGGAAAATTCAGGCTTGCCACGCTTATCGCAAGGTAATGCGCCCGTTTCCACACTCAAGAAGCGACGAAGCCATCCGTGGTCTCGCTGCGAAGAGAGGCGCGGAATGCAATCTGGGATTTGCAGAGGCGTTCCAAACTGTTTTCAGCACCCAACTTAATTAGAACCATGTATCCGTTATTTGGGAAGCGTATGCTTGATTTCACGATAAGTCTGCTGGCTGTCGTCGCTCTCGCCCCAATTCTTCTAATTTGCGGAATAGGCGTGCGAGCAACGAGTGCGGGGCCGGCAATCTTTTCTCAAACCAGAATTGGAAAGGACGGAGAAGAGTTCGTCATTTTCAAGTTTCGGTCGATGCCAGTTAACACTCGAAATACAACGTCCGATCAACTCGGCGAGATTTCCATCCCCGCTTTCGGAAGGTTCCTGCGAAGAACCAACCTTGATGAACTGCCCCAGTTATTTAATATTCTGATAGGCGATATGTCGTTGGTGGGGCCGCGTCCACCGTTACCAGATCAATACGAATTGCTTGATCTCCGTAGGGCTAACGGAGCTATCGCATGTCGGCCGGGTTTGACTGGCTTGGCACAGGTACACAGCTTCGACGGAATGAGCCCGAAAGACAAAGCTGCTCTTGACGGAATTTACGCGGCTAATGTTTCAATGATACGAGATGGTATGATAGTCATTAAGACATTCGTCTACCTCACTAAAGCGCCACCCAGATATTAATCGGACATGAAATCATGAAGTTTGGATTTGTCACCTGTGTCCAGCTCGGTCTTTCTTGTATGGAAGCAATCTATAGAGCAGGTGGAGGTTTGGAACTCATTGTGACGTTGGACGATGATCTCGCGCGCGAGAAGTCGGGCCGCATCTACGTAGACGATTTTGCTGAGAAGCACGATGTACCGGTGGCAAAAGTCCGCAACATCAATGATAATGAAGCCATCACTTCGTTACGCAACGCAGAGCTGGACTGGCTCTTCATTATTGGTTGGTCTCAGATCGCTCGTCAGGAGGTGCTGAATATCCCCAGCAGAGGCGTAATTGGTATGCATCCCACCTTACTGCCTGTCGGCAGGGGACGTGCTGCCATCCCATGGACCATTCTTAAGGGGTTGAAGAAGACTGGTGTCACGATGTTCAAAATGGATAGCGGAGTCGACACAGGGCCGATATTGGCGCAGCTTGAAATCCCGGTTCCATCGAGCTGCAATGCAACCACATTGTATCGATTGGTAGATGATGCGCATATTGCATTGATAGAAGCAACGTTCTCGGATCTTTCGCGGGGAAGAGTGGAGGCGCGGCTTCAAGATAATCGACGTGCGACGGAATGGCCCGGCAGAAAACCTGAGGATGGCGAAATTGATCTGGAAGGTTCGGCCTGCGATGCCGAGCGACTAATCCGGGCAACGGCCCGCCCCTATCCTGGCGCGTTTGTGTTCGAAAATCGCCGAAAGTTAATTATTTGGGAGGCTCAGATAATCGGACCTGAAACGATTACGAGCCGCCCGGTATTAACTTTCAAAGACGGTTTGCTTGAGTGTCTGGATTTCGAGTACGTTGGCTAAGCGACGAGCGCTTGAGTTTGATGGTCCTATTAAAGGCTTCGTCGTGGTCGAAGGGCGGCCTCCATCCGAGATTCTTCGCTCCGCTTGGATCAATCTCAAGGCTTGCGAACAATCGTCGGTAAAGACCGCTTAATCCAAACCATTTCGCCAAGCTTTGAGCCGCAAATGGAGGAACATTAATCAGGCGAGCCTGTTTCCCACTCGCTTTAGCAATCTTACGGATGATTTCGGCCGTTGATAACGCCTCTTCATCAGAAATGCCAAAAATCTTTCCACGCGTTGATGTCTCTCGAAGGCAGAAGTGAATGAAGTTCGCCAAGTTCTCGACATAGATAAGGCTGCGCTTGTTGGTCACAGAGCCGAAGGGGAGCGGTACACCGCGTTCGACGAACTCGATCAGGCTGCGGAAATTCGCCACCACACCTGGGCCGTAGACTAGCGGAGGACGAATGATTGTCCAAGCCATTCCCCACTCACTCGCCATTTCCCGAACGACATTTTCTGCTTCGAGCTTCGTAATTCCGTAAGGATCTTCCGGCGCGGCAACGCTGTTGTCTTGGAAGGGATTGTCCCGCTTGGTCTCTTCGCCTAAGGCTTTGATAGAGCTAAGGAATACAAAATGTTGTGCGTTAGCTCGCTTCGCGGCCTTTAGAGCGCTTCGTGTACCTTCGACATTTATCTGTCTGTAGGCGGAAAACGCGGAGCCTTTGTTTTCGCGAGTAACATGGGTCCGTGCAACGCAATGTACCATCGCGTCCATGCTTGGAAGATCATGCATATGAAGTTCGTCGATGTTACCAACGATAATTTCGTGGGGCTCACTTTGTGAAGTTCTCACCAGTGGGATCGGGAAAATACCTGCTTCACGCAACGTGCGCACAACATGAGATCCTACGAAACCATTCGCTCCCGTGATCGCGACACGATTAAGCTCGCAGCTCATTGCCTTACCCCAGCTTTCGCGTCCTGTAGCGCTTGCTCGAGCGTATCAAAAACAACGCGGTTCGAAAAATTTGCTTCGAAATATTGGCTCGCTCGATTTCCCATCTGTATTCGCTCGGTCGACTTTAGTGCGCGAAGCGCGCGTATTGACTCAATGATGCCGTTTGCGTCCCCCGGCGGGCTAGCGACACCGGCACCCGATTCTTGGAGAATACGAGCGCCTTCGCCCGTGAGGGCGCCGATGATCGGCTTACCACATGCCATATAAGTTTGTATCTTATACGGTACCGTGAGAGCGAAATTTGGCGCCTCCTGAAGGCTTGCGAAGAGCGCATCTGCTTGAGCGAAAAAATCCGGCATTAGGGTCTCGGGATGGCGCCCACAAAAATGAAACCTGTCGGATAGACCCCGAGCCACAATTTCATCCTCTAGATCGGCACGCGCTCGCCCGTCGCCGACCAGTACGAAGAGGGTGTCGTCATCCTCGTCAAGCTGACTGGCTGCCTCGACTAATACTGAGAGGCCCTGACTCTCGCCGATATTGCCAGCGAAAAGTACAACGAAGCGGTCGGTATCGATCTCTCTCGCAACAGCATGCGCGGATTCAGCCGATAACGGTCTGAAAAAGGACGGCGCCGTGTTTGGCAAGACCTTTATCCGGCTCGGGTCAACGCCGTGGCGCAGGATCATTTCTGGCATTGCTGCGCTCTGAACCAAGATCAAATCGGCTTGACGGTAAAGCCAGCCGCATATCCTATCGAGTAATTTCAGAATGGGGCCTTCTTGAAGTCCCAAGAGATACTGAACAGTCTCTGGCCAGATATCCTGAACCCAGTAGACTGTGGGCAAGCCCCATAACTTTTTAGCAAAAACCCCCGCTAGCGCCTGCGACAACGGGGACGGCATTGATACAAAAGACACATCCCCCCGAGGCTGGCCGATTTTGACGATCTGCCAAAAAGCTGCGAATGGATACACGAGGTAGTTCGCAATGAGCTGTAATTTTGTGCGGCCCCGAGCCACAGTCCATGCGCGGCGAATATCAACTCCCTTCCAGGTCTCGAACCGCTTCTGATGATTCGTGTATCCTGGAAAGAACTTGCCTTCCGGGTAGTTCGGTACGCACGTGATCGCAGTGACATTATGCCCTCTCTTTACCAGTTCTGCCGCAAGTCCATTGTTCGAGAACTGTTCCGGATAGAAGTATTGCGAGAGGAACAAAACTCGCATTGCCCGATCGTTACCATATTCTGTGACGTTTTGAGACTGGTTCATCGTGCCTATCGCCCTAGCCGGTTTGCGGCCAACCCGTTGGGCCGGATAGGTAGCTTTCGCAAAGACCTTTGATACATGGGCTTGTGTATCACTATGAGAACAAGAAGTATAAGTAGTGGTACTAGGCAGGTCAGATAACGCGCATTGATTTGTGGGTTTATAAGTAAAGCCGATACAAACGCAATCGTGACTGAAAATAGGGGGCGATAATGTTCAAAATCGGTTCTTCGCCCTGTATCGCGCAAGGCGCGTATGAAGCTTGGGGTGATTGCTACGAAAAATATGATGGAAGGTATGCGAAGCGCTTTTATTGCATCGATCTGGCCTTTGTAGAAAGGAACGATGCTGCTAGCATAATCATAGATATACAATAAGATCCGCAGTGGAACTCCGAGCGGGGCAAGCCATGTTTCATCTAAGAAAAATGCAGTAATCTGCCCGGTCAAACCTTCTCCCAAACTCTCCAGAGCCATGAATTGAAAAGTTTGAAGCGCGATAATCCCTGCTACACTTCCGGCAACTAAGACAACGGCCACCTTAGATTTGTACTTGCCTCCTAGCACAGGGATCTCAAGAAACAACAGGAATGCCAAAAACAGAAATAACTGCTGCCTTAGCACGAATACGAAGGGGATCATAAGGATGATGATGCCAAATCGTCTTTGCAGCGCGAACCACGAAACAGCCAAAATCACAGCTATCGTCGCCATGTCTTTGTTTATAAGCAAGGCGAAGTATAGTATAAATGCGTTCAGCAGCCATGCCCAGTAAGCGCTAGCACCCATGCTGAAGGCTAAGCAAATCTTGCAATAGAAATAGAATGCTATCAGCATGAATGCAATATTCACGATGAATAGCTGAATCTCGTCATAGGGATCTGCGATACTTAGAAAGAACCAGGAAACCCCAAAATTATTATCTGCTATGGCAAGTTCCGCAATGGACTGGTATCTGGCGTAATTAACGTAAAGAGAATGATCACTGATATTGGCTGGTCGGGACCAATAATACGTATCGAAGTACTGCCATGAAGGGCCGATTGCATCGAAATAGATAAAGCAGGCGGCAACAGAGGTGATCGCAATGAAAATCTGGCGCCAATAATTATGCCTAGAGCCCATTGTGTTGGATAGAGCTGGTGAGTTATTCATGCTACCTGCATCATAAGTTTGCCAAAAAATGGTTTCAGGAATTAGGAAGGGTTAGTTTTTGCGAAAATCCGGTTTACATAAAGCATTAGTGCGAGGTTTTGTGCTACCAGTAGAGAACTAGTCATTGAAATCCATGAGACCATGCCGGAGGGACCGGAAAGAGCGATAGCTACCATAAACACGGAGATCGTCGCATCGATTATCAATTGGACTCCTTGCTTGCGCCGAACTCTGATAGCTTGACGATAGGGAACGGAGAAAACGAAGGCCATTGCTGCCGTAGCCAGATAGGGGGCAAGTTCAAGCGCTAGACTCCATTTCCCAAGCACGACACGATCCAAAAGGAAATGGGAGGCGCCAAAGGCGAGGGCCCCACAAGAAAAACCTAGTATCACAACCGTCGCGAATAAGCGGACGCTAGCTAATGAATCCCCTGCCGCGCGGTTCCCTCGTCCCAGCGCGGCCAGCATGACCCAGCCGATATTCGCTCCGACTATGGAGGCCGGACCATATGTTAAGCGATGTGCCATTCCTAAGTTCCCTACCGCTGCCTTCGAGAACATGAAGTCAGCCAGCATAAGGGGGGCAATGAGAACGAATATGGAGACGAGCTCTTGAAGGACGCCAAATACAGTGAATGCCCGGTGGCGTATTAACGCGCGCCAGTATTGTCTGGCCGGCAGCAGTAATTTGCCCGGCATGTAAGGTTTTAGATTGGCGATCAGTATGCATGCTGCGACAGTTTCTCCTGCGGCGAGACCTGCGGTGAGGCCAATCATTCCGAAGTCGACCAATGCGAACTGCAGTATAATGATGAAGGCCGCTCGATAAAGGTAATAGAGTGCAACAGCCCGTTGTGAATTCTCGCTGACTGCGAGCGCTTTGAGTGCATTGGACATGCAGACAGCGGACCCGATCATCACAGCAATAACGTACCCGCTTTCTGACAACACAGCTATGGGCAGCGCGATTATCCAGCAAATCAGAGCGTTAAGGCCGACGACCTGCAAAAGCGAGGCGCGTTCGCCACCTGAGACCACCGAGATGGCAAACGGTAGTTGTAAGCCCACTAGAACGGCGAAAACAGCGCTTAAACTTGAGGCAATTGCGAGCACGCCGAAAGCGTCGGGCGCGTATAGAGCAGTCAGCAACAGAACGGCGGCTACCTGTGCGGCCTGTGCAACAGCGGCGGCTCCAGCGAGCACGGAAACCTTTTTCCACGATTTCAACTTTCGAGCCCGCTTCTTTCAACTTATGAATTCAACACGGGGTCCAATGTGATCCGCGACTTCGTCGGTCGGAATTGGGATGGCCCTTGCTGCATGAGTGCAGCTAAAGCAACTGCCTGTCCAGCGGAACTCTGGCGTAGGCTGATCGGGATCGCTTTCGATCCGGACACTGTCTGAACTTCGGGGGAAAGCGCTCATTTTCCTTTTGACCGTTTTCCCCGAACCCATCAATTTTCCATTTGGTGCCGTGAAATGCTCGCAGCGCTAGCGAGGCGATGGCAACCCGGGTCGGTATTCGGCTTATCCATCCCTGGGTCGCGATGCTCGCCGGCAGGCGTTATTGTTTGGGAAGGAATAGGGGCGTTCCTGCGGCCGGTGAAAAATTGCGCCAAATCAATTTCCGCATTCAACGCCGAGCGTAGCGAAAAGGTTGGCGAATAGGCCAAAAGCTTCGCTGTCGTCGTATGCATTGTTGCTGCGCGTTTAGCGTTTTATCGACTTAAAGATACCCCGGTGGTTCTATCGCGTGGGCGAACTTGCGACCGTAGCGGCTTAGACCCAATGATAGCACCACGTTTGCCCCCGGTCTGGTTCCACCCAAACACCAGTGGAAACCCTGGCCTCGGGGCAATCCCAAAAACAATTAGATAATCCCAGAAACTTCGTCACTGTGTCGCCGATCCGCGCTGATGCCCAACAAAGAGGGCGAAAAGACATCTTCGACCTCTCGCGTACTCCTGACGGCTATTCCCGCCCAACTGGCCAAATGGTGACCTGGCTTGCAGCGTCCTACGGGTATCTCAGACCACCAATTGCTCCCCTCGCTTTTATGCGCAACAAAGACGCTCCGCCTAGGGGTTCATTGGATGAAAACTGGTGTCAAAAGTAGCCATTGCTCGCGGGGAGCGTCAACGCTCATTGCCAAACGTCAAGGCTCTTTGCCATATGCCGAGCATAACGAATACCGACAAGAATGTGTGAAATGAACCTGCTGGGGGTAAGCTTTGGCACGATGCTGTCCCTAAACGCTACAGAGCGAGGCTTTAGCGACGCGTGCTCGTCAACATGGAAAACAAGAAAAAATGACCACTAGGCGCGGACTAATCAGTACCGGAGCAATCGGCGTAGCAACGTTCGGTTTATCATCAAAAGCAAGGAGCGGGTGTTCAGGTTCGGCGACTGGCGGTGCCGTTCAATATCTTGGCACAGTTTCAAGTAGAGATGCGCTTTCAAAGGTCGACGGGAGCCGGCATTCGGTTATGTATCTTGCAGAAACAGGCCGGGAGGGAATATTCGAATGGAAGGACGCGGACCTTTCAACGGAAGTTCCCTTCGACCCGCAGCAAGGTCTTTATGTTGCCGGCGCAAATCAACAGACTGGATCTGCTGGTGCTTGGAAGCGAGGGTTCGAAGGGCCCGTGCGTGCGGAATGGTTTGGAGTTGTTGGAGACGGTTTGACAGACAGCACTGCTGCTTTGGAAGCGGCCATTGCTTGGATGAGATCGCGCGGAGGAGGGATTCTGGCGCTGCCTGCCGGTACTATCGTGGTGCACGATCTCGGAAACTTGGCATGCGCGAATCTTACTATCCAAGGCCAAGGAATGCAGCACACAATCCTAAAAGCGCAACATTCCGGCGTGGCGTTCCTAGTTGATGCGTTTCCTGATAATAATCCAGACCAGAATTTTATCGACCAATTTAATTTGGAAGACATCACTTTAGAAGGAAATGCTCGTACAAGTGATATTCTTATGTTGCAGGGAGTGTCGCGTTCCCATTTTATCCGTGTGGATCTTAGAGAGGCGGGCGTAGTTTCATCGAAAGCCCTTCATCTGCGATGTGCCGTTACCTGCCTTTTCATGGAATGCTATGTTTCGGTCAACTACAAGCCTATGGCTCACCGACCCAGGTGGGGGATTTATGCTGATCATGGGGGGCGTGGCGGAGTTTCGACAGGCCACACATCCAACTGTACCTTTGTCAATTGCGAGATGAATGGCGCGTTGATTGGAGTTGAGCTCGCCCGAGCGGACCAAACAAGCATGATTGGCGGCGCTTGCCAGAATTGCGTCAGCTACGGCATGATCATCCGACCGCCCAGCCGCTATAATTCATTTAGCAATGTCGCCTTCGAAAATTTGCGATCGCGAGCAGACGTAGTAGATCAAGGCGTCGTAACAAGCTTTGAGGGGTGCTATTTCAGCGAGAAAATCGAGTTCGCTGGTGAGCAATGCAGAGTCCGCAATTGCTTCGGCGAGCGATTCGAAGTCAAGGCGGGCGCCGAGTACACGGACATCGCCAACATCCGGTTCAACCATTGGAACACTGGAGAAGGAGGGTTTTTTGACGCATCGCGATCGACTCGCGTCAGATCGCTTTACGACGTCGATGCGGAAAAATACCTTTGAACCGTTTCGAACTAAATCGAGGTGACCATCACACGTTGGTGCAACCGAACCTCGAGGAAAGATATTGATCTGGAAGAGCTGGCGGTGAGAGTGATCTCTGACACGTAATAAAAATCGGCTCCAGATGGAGTTATCTCGTATTTAGCGCGAGCATGAGGATCCCTATATTTTATTACTTCCTTGGCAGAATAGGCGGATGCTATGGTTTGTAATCTCGGTTTATCCAAACTTAAAGGTGTTCGGCATAACGATATTCTCTCGGACTATGGGCCCATCACCGGGCCGCTTTCACAGCCTGGTCAAGCGTCTTAGTCCTCCGAAAAGTTAGGGGTGTTCCGAGAGTGTCATTTGAGAGGCGGGGGCAAGCATGCTGGGCTTAGAAAGCGTTCCCGTCCATAGGGAGATTTCGCCATCCGTGATGGCGGTTTGTGACAGCTATTCGGTTTGATCCACGACAGGAATTGGCTAATCCTGCACAAATGTCTCGTCATTCCAGCGCAGCGCCCGATCGCGCATCAACCCTGTCATTCTGGCTGCTCCTCGCGTTTCTAGCGATATTGTGGGTATCCGGCGGCGCCTCTCGCGCTGATGTCCTTGGGCAGGCACTCGTCCGTTCTTCCGCTTGGTTGATTATCGTCGTAGCGATCCTCGCGCTACCACGAGTGGATTGGCGTGCTGTTAGGGAGCCGGCTATTGTCTTAGGAGCAGCGGCACTTCTGCTAATATTCCAATCGGTTCCTCTGCCGCCGGCCATCTGGACTGAATTACCCGGCCGTGCAATCTTCAACGAGGCTGCTATTCTTGCCGGAGTGGATCAACCGTGGCGCCCGCTTTCGATTTCGCCGAGTGGGACTTCCAATGCGTTGGCATCGCTCGTTGTGCCAACCGCAGTCCTGCTACTTGCGGGTAACCTGACCCGCGAGCAGCACTGGCGGGTAGCGGTGTTCGTACTCTTTCTGGCGGGAGCGGGGGCTGTCTTAGGTGTACTGCAAATTTCGGGCGCTAAGTTCGGTAATCCGCTGATCAACTCCGTGACAGGCGCGGTTGCAGGGAATTTTGCGAATCGCAATCACTTCGCCTTATTCTTGGCAGTCGGTTGCGTTTTGGCGCTCGCATGGGCTTTTCGAGAAAAGGCCGGGCTGTGGAAAACTGGAACAGCCTTTGGGCTATTAGTAATTTTTGTTCTCATGACTCTTGCGACCGGATCCCGAAGCGGCGTTGTGGTAGGTCTGCTGGGCATCATGTTGGCTTTGATTGCCTTCCGCGAAGAAATTGCGCGGAAATTCAGAATTTTACACCGGCGATATTCCGTGGCGTTGATCATCCTCGCAATCGTCGCTGTCATCGGCGTCATTTGGCTAAGTATTTACCTTGAGCGTGCGGCGTCCGTCGAGCGGGCAACTTTGCTCGAAGGCGAATCTGATCTGCGCCTTCAAATTTGGCCGATCGTGCTAGATATGACGCGCGCCTATTTCCCGGTCGGAACGGGCTTCGGAACTTTTGACCCAGCATACCGTATCGGCGAACCAGACAGTCAATTGAGTGCGCACTATGTCAATTTGGCCCACAATGATTGGCTTCAAGTTGTCCTCGAAGGTGGTGTATTAGGCTTAGTTCTGCTCGCAGCATCATTCCTTTGGTTTGGACTGCGAAGCTTCAACGCTTGGTGTGTACCCGACAACCGGCCGGGTTCTTGCTCTCTTGCTCGAACTGGATCCATCGTCATAGTCTTGATACTTACTGCAAGTATAACGGACTATCCGGCACGTACGCCAATGGTGATGGCTCTGCTGGCTCTCGCGGCGATTTGGCTGATGAAAGGTAAGTCTAAGGGGCGAATTTCGCTGATTCCGGAGAGTGGATGACCTGAGCCTCAACGCATGGGCAGAAAAAGGGAGGCCGCCGAAAGCGGGGCTTGGCGCCTATGAAGGACTGCGTCACCACGAATGACGTAGACGCTAAGACTACGATAAGAATTACTTAATTTGCATTTCTCAGTTAGATGCTTCCAGATGTCGGCAAAACACATATCGCGGGAGACGAAATCGTTTAACCTACTGGATCATGATTGCGCCCTCTAGCCATTATAGGATTCGTGAGGGAATGATCGCTCGAAAAATCCGCATTTCAATCGCGCCGCTAAGAATTTTGCGCCTTTAGGAGTCCTTTCACTCGACATCCGAATGTACAGCCTGTTGGCCATTATACTCGGGCACGAGCTTGGAGAGTATCTCCAGCGCTTGGTGCCGGTTGCCCTCGCCAAGTGCAATTTCCATCGCTTCGAGCTGTTCCACCAGGTCATTCCAATTCAGATGATGTTCCAGCGCCCGCATAATACGAGGGTGCGAAGTCTCTTGCGCAGCGTCACCAATCAGGAGTTCTTCGTAGAGCTTTTCGCCCTTCCGAAGTCCGATTTCCCGGATCTCGATATCGCCGTGCGGATTTTCGTCGTCACGCACTGTTAGCCCAGAGAGATGTATCATGGTTCTCGCCATATCATGGATACGAATTGGCTTACCCATATCTAGCAGGAAGACGTCTCCACCTTCGGCCATTGCGCCCGCTTGGATCACGAGTTGGGCGGCTTCTGGGATCGTCATAAAATAACGAGTAACATCGCGGTGGGTAAGCGTAACCGGTCCTCCTTCCCGGATTTGTCGCTGGAAGCGCGGTACAACAGATCCGCTGGAACCTAGGACATTGCCAAATCGGACCATCGAGAAGCGCGTAGGACAACTATCGTCCGCCAGGCCCTGCAGCACAAGTTCGCACACGCGCTTACTTGCTCCCATTACGTTCGTGGGTCGTACAGCCTTATCCGTACTGACCAGTATGAAGTGCTTCGCGCCAATTTGCTTAGCCTGAAGTGCGCAACGCAAAGTTCCGAATATATTGTTAAGGAGGCCCGCTATTACGTTTTCTTCAACTAAGGGAACGTGCTTGTAAGCTGCGGCATGAAACACGGTGTCGGGCTTCCAGCGTTCGTACAACCTGCAAACCGTCAAATGATCTGCAATGTTAGCGAGTTCGGCGTGAATCGTTGTAGAAGCGTCGATCGCGCCTGACTGTTGCGCCTCGCGCAGCTCACTCTC
>CENM01039672.1_pt1 | contig 15989 bp, 9 predicted proteins | sample 530261 | NCBI WGS metagenome assembly CENM01 (sample SAMEA2619854, study PRJEB7988) | marine metagenome | biome: marine biome (ENVO:00000447); feature: deep chlorophyll maximum layer (ENVO:xxxxxxxx); material: "saline water (ENVO:00002010), including plankton (ENVO:xxxxxxxx)" | depth 80 m
TGGGTGAGTGGCTGAAACCAGTTCCCTGCTAAGGAACCATACGCATTGCGCGTATCGAGGGTTCGAATCCCTCCCTCTCCGCCATACACAAAAAAGCCCGGCCAACGCCGGGCTTTTTTGTGTATGGCGGAGAGGGAGTTGATGATTCGAACCCTCCGTTCGACCGAACGGCGCAAAGCGCCGTGAGGGGCGTTGCCGCCCGGCGGCAACGGGGCGCAGCCCCGAGCGCAGCGAGCCAATCCCTCCCTCTCGGCGCGCGCCAGCGCGCCCAAACCTCTCAGCCAGCACCCCCACGACCATCCAACCACCCCCCAATAGCCTCCTTCCCCATAGGCCGAGCAATATAATACCCCTGCACGAAATCACACCCGACCTCGCTGAGGAACGCCAGGGACTCCCCGTTTTCCACCCCTTCGCCAATCACCTTCAGATCCAGCTGATGGCCCAGATCCACCGCGGATCTGATGATGGTGCGCGCCTCGCGGGATTCGCCGGCGGCGGCCACGAAGGCCTTGTCCAGTTTCAGTTCGGAGAACGGCAGCCTGGCCAGCTGCACCATGGACGAATAACCCACGCCGAAATCATCGATCGCCAGCTGAAACCCTTTCATCCGCAACCGGGTGAGCAGGTCCAGCGCCAGCACGCCGTCTTCCATGGCCGCGGTCTCGGTGAGCTCCAGCGTCAGATGGCGCGGTTCCAGACCGTGTAGCTGGCACAGCGTGACCAGCTTGTCGGCCATATCGAAATGGGTGAGGCAGCGCGCGGAAAGGTTCACCGCCATGCTCCAGTCGTCGGCGGCGCGGCCCCGGGTCCGGCGGATCGCGGCCATGGTGGCGCAGGCCTGAACCAGGACCTTGCGGGTCAAGGGCTCAATCAGGCCCTCGCGCTCGGCGAGCAGAATAAAGCGATCCGGCGGGATCGGGCCCCACTGGGGATGGGTCCAGCGGGCCAGGGCCTCGAAGCCCACCGTGACGGTATCCTCGGCGCAGCGCACCTTGGGCTGATACACCAGGCCGATCTGGTTGGTCTGGATCGCGTCGGCGAGCATCGCCGGGGTGATTTCCGGCATCGCCCCGGCGACCGGACGTGGTACCGGGCTGGCCGGCGGCTGCCGCCCCAGCAACGCGCGTAAATCACGGATCGAAAACGGCTTGGCGAGTACCCCGGCCATGTTCAGCTGGTGCTGGCTGGCGGCGCGGCTGGCGGCGTCGATCACCCGGTTGCCCAGGCCGCTGGAAATAATCAGGGTGGCGTCGCAGCGGCGGTCGGCCAGGTGGCGGATCACCTCCATGCCGTCCATCTCGGGCATCACCAGATCCAGCAGTATGTGGCTCGGCCGCCAACCGTCCAGGGCCTCGAAGAAGTCGTCCGGGCGGGTCGTGACCCGGCATTGATAGCCCAGGTTCTCGGCCATGTTGCGCACGGTCTGGCCGATGTCCGGGTCGTCGTCCAGAACCAGTAATCGGGACGCGGTTTCTCGTTGTTGTGATCGCATCATCTGGGCACCTCATCGAGGGCGTCACGCACTTTTCGGGCCAGGTCGCCGCGGTGGTAAGGCTTCTCCAACAGGTGGACGCCCGGGTCCAGGCGTCCTTGATGGACGATGGCGTTCTCGGTGTAGCCGGAAGTGTAGAGCACCGGCAGGCCGGGAAACTGTTGCCTCGCCAAACGGGCCAGCTCCGGCCCGTTGGGGCCGCCGGGCATGATCACGTCGGTGAACAGCAGGTCCACCTCCTGTTCCCGCAGTATCGCCAGCGCGGCTTCGCCGTTCGCGGCGCTGATCACCCGGTAACCGAGATCCCGCAACTGGTTGGCCGCCTGATCGCGCACCGCGCCGTCGTCCTCCACCAGCAGAATGGTCTCCGCGCGGTTGGAGAACCGCACCGGCGAGGCGGGCGGCACCGGCGTTTCGTAGTCCCGGTCCGCCCGGGGCAGGTAAAGCTTCACCGTGGTGCCCTCGCCGGGCTCCGAATAAATCTTGATGTGCCCGCGGGACTGCTTAACGAAGCCGTACACCATGCTCAGTCCCAGGCCGGTGCCCTTGCCCTTGGGTTTGGTGGTGAAGAACGGTTCGAACACTTTTTTCAGCGACGCCGCCGGGATGCCTTGGCCGGTGTCGGACACCACCACCTGGATGTAATCGCCGGGTACCACTTCGGAGTCACGCTTGGCGTAGTTCTTGTCCAGGGTGACGTTGGCGGTTTCCAGCACGATGCAGCCGTTCCCCGATACCGCGTCACGGGCATTGATGCACAAATTAAGAATCGCCGATTCCAGCTGCCCCGGATCAATGAACGCCGGCCAGGGCGACGCGCAGGGCACGATGTTGAAGTCCAGGTGTTCGTGCAGGGTAGGGCGCAGCAGTGGAGTGAGGCCGTTGATCAGCTCGTTGACGTCGACGATTTCCGGCGCCAGGGGCTGGCGCCGGGCGAACGCCAGCAGGCGCCGGGTGAGTTCCGCCGCGCGCTCGGCGGCGCCGCGAATCAGACGCGCCGAATCGCGCAGTAACGGCGTTTCCTCCAGTTGCTCTTCCAGCAATTCCGAATTGCCGAGAATCACGGTGAGCAGGTTATTGAAGTCATGGGCAACACCGCCGGTGAGCTGGCCGACCGCTTCCAGACGCTGCGACTGTTGCAGCTGTTCTTCCAGCGCCAGGCGTTCGGTAATGTCGGTGTTGATGGCCAGCACCGCCTCCGGCTGGCCGTGGTCGTCGCCGACCAGGCTCCAGCGCGCCTCGGAGATCACTCTCTCGCCGTTGGCGTTCCGGCCGCTCAGACGGCCGGCCCACTGGCCGTTGTCCAACAGCGCCCGGGCGGCGGCCTCGAGGAGGGTCCGGTCTTCGCCCAGCACTTCATCGATGCGCCGCCCCAGCGCCTGATCCTGACGCCAGCCGTAAATGGCCTCGGCGGCCTGATTCCAGTAAGTGATGCGGCGCTCCAGATCGAGCACCATGATGGCGTCGCTGGACTTGTCCAGCAGGGTCGCCTGGCGGGCCAGATTGGTCAGGAACCGGCGCCGCTCGGTGACGTCGCTCATGCCGCCCACCATGCGCAGGGCGTCGCCGTTTTCGTCGCGGATCACATAGCCCCGGTCGGACACATAGGCCACGCTGCCGTCCTTGCACATAAAGCGGTATTCGGCTTCCCATTTCTGCTGCTGGCTGTAGATCGCCCGTTCGATGTCGGTGAGCACGCGCTTCTTGTCGTCGGGGTGGATGCGTGTGGTCCAGGAGCGGCTGTCGTGTTCCAGGTCGTCGGCGCTGTAGCCGAACAGGGTTTGCATGCCCTCGCTCCACCACAGGCGGTCGGTGGAGGTATTCCAGTCCCAGATCGCGTCGGCGGTGGCGCGGGCCGCCGCTTCGAAGCGGACTTTTTCCTCGCGCAGGGCGCCGGCCGCGTGGCGCTGCTCGCTGATGTCCTGAAAGGCGCCGTCCACGCGGATCACCTCGCCGGCGTCGTCGAACACCGGTTCCCCCAGGGCGCGCACCCAGAATGCCTGCCCGCTGGTGTCGAGAACCTGGAGCTCCTCGTCGTAGGGGATACCTTCGTTGACGCAGGCGGCGAACAGCGCCTGGATCTTTGCCTTGTCCTCCTGCCCGTAAAAGCTCAGACATTCGTTCAGCGTTAAGCGGGTGTCGTTGCCCAGGCCGTGCAGCGCCAGTATTTCCGGTGACATGGTCACCCGCCCGGAGGCCACATCGACGCTCCAGGCGCCCACCCGGGCCAGCCGCCCGGCGATGCCGGTGAGGCGCTGGCTGCGCTCCTGTTCATCGATGGTGTTATGGAGCTTCAGATTCTGGCGGCGCAGCTCCAGATGCATCATCACCTGGTCGGCCAGCAGGGCCAGATAATTGGCTTGCGCGTCACTCAGATTCCGGGGGCGGTAATCCATCACGCAAAGGGTGCCGAGCACCTGGTTTTCCGATGACAGCAAGGGGGTGCCGGCATAGAAGCGGATGCCGTTGGTGTCGGTGACCACCGGGTTGGCGGCGAAGCGGTCGTCGCGCAGGGTGTCCGGAATGATCAGCGGGCCGGTGCCGCGAATGGTGTGGTCGCAGAGCGCGATGTCGCGTTCGGTTTCCCGGATATCAAGCCCGACGGACGCCTTGAACCACTGGCGGTGACGGTCCACCAGGGTGACGGTGGAGATCGGGCACTCGCAGAGCGCCGCCGCGCGCTGCACGATGTCGTCGTATTCGTGTTCCGGGGCGCTGTCCAGAATATTGTAGCTGGCCAGGCTTTCCAGCCGGGCCCGCTCCGTCTCTGACATCCCCTTGTCCTGCATCAGGGTCCCCCTCCCCGCATGGCGCGGCGCGGTAATACGGCGCGCCGTATACATACTATCTATCGCCTTTTTTCGAATATGCCATAGCCGCCAACACGGCGCCATCCAACGCATTTCTCGGCGGAAGGGCGGAAAACTTGAGTGCTGCGGGCCCGTTCACCAATCGTTCACAATAACGCCACAACGTTTCACGGTAATAAGTTGTACAAACGTACCAATAAAACAAGAACAGGAAGGTGCTATGACCGTGAAAGGCGTGCGTCGGGTGTCGACGTATTGGTTACTGCTGCTTTTGGCTCTCGGCCTTACCGCTTGTGGGGGCGGTTCGTCCTCGTCGGACGACCGGCAGGCGAATAACCCGCCGGCGCCCTCCGAGCCGGAACCGGAACCGGAGCCGCCCACCGAACCCGAACCGGAACCCGAACCGCAGGCCCTGAACCGCTTTCAGTTCGCCAACGGCTGCTACCACCTGTACGCCGACGGGCGCTACCTTAGTGGTCTGGACGGGCGCTACGGTGTGACCCTGGACCCCGGTCGGGCGGCGTCGTTTTATATGAAGCCCACGGCACTGGGTTCCTATCTGCTGCTGTCCGATTACCGCCGCGATCCCGGCCAGGCCGGCGACAAGGAGCTGCTGGGTATCTCCGACCCGGCCGGCGAGCTGCTCGACGGCGGCGGTCGCTTGATCGCGGAAGTCAGCTACCTGGTCGCCGGCCTGGGCGACACCCTGAACCTGGTATTGGATCCGGTGGCGCCCTTGGGGGGCGTGCTGCGGGAACTGGGCGAGAGCCTGGAGGTGGCGGGCACGCGCCTCGGCGACCGTACCCCGCGGCCCACGCTGGGCAAGGTGGACCAGGCCAGTGATCTGGCGGTGTGGAATCTCAACCGCAGCGAAGGCGAGACCTTCACGGTGGCCTCCGACGCCACCGGGCTGTTGCTCACCGTGGGCGAGGACGCGCTGACCCTGGCATCGCCGTCGCTGGAGAGCGAAGCCAACCGTTTCCACCTGCTCCCCGCGCAGGGTTGTGACGCCTATCCGGAAGCGGAGCTCAACGCCACCGTGGCCGAGGAAGGCCCGGCCAACTATCTGCGCGAGGTGCCCCGTTTCCAGAACGTGGAAGGGCTGGACGACGATGATGTGTTCGGCTTCGTCGACGCGCACAGCCATATTTCCGCCTATGAATTTATCGGCGGCCGGGTCAATTACGGTGACCCTTTCCACCCCTTCGGTGTCGATCATGCCCTGGACGACTGCGCCGTTAACCATGGGCCCCAGGGGCTCACCGGCCTGGTGGAGCAGGTCACCAGCAGCCCCGGCCCCCACGCCACCGAAGGCTGGCCGGGCTATGAGTTCTGGCCGCGCCACGACTCGCTGCAGCACCACCAGAGTTACTACCGCTGGATCGAGCGGGCCCACCTCGCCGGCCTGAAGATCCTGGTGAACCACCTGGTGCACAACCAGGTGTTGTGTCAGCTCAACCCCCAGAAGCAGAACGATTGCGACACCATGGCGGCGATCGAAATGCAGGCCGAGCAGATGCACGCCATGCAGGACTATATCGACGCCCAGCACGGCGGCCCCGGCGAGGGCTGGTTCCGCATCGTCACCGATCCGGCCCAGGCCCGGGACGTGATCGGCGAGGGCAAGATGGCGGTGATCCTCGGCGTGGAGGCCTCCAAGGTGCTCAATTGCGGCGAGTTCCTGGGCGCGCCGGAATGCACCCGCGAGCAGATCGTCGAGCGGCTCGACCGTCTCTATGCCATGGACGTGCGCAGCCTGTTCCCGGTGCACAAATTCGACAACGCCTTCGGCGGCCATTTGCCGGATTTGTCTTCGGGCATCGGCATCGGTCCGGTGCTCTACGCGGGGAACATTCTGGAAACCGGCCACACCATCGAATTCGAGACCTGCGCCCACGACCACGGCGACGACGCGCCGCCGGCATCGTCCCTGCCGGACCCCCTGGCGCCGCTGGGCCTCATCGACCAGTTGCTGTTCCAGCTCGACTACGTGGGCGACCGCTTCCCGGCCACGCCGGAGCAATTGGCGGAATACGACCCGCGCCGGGGCACCGACCATCTTTGCAACAGCCGTGGCCTGTCCGACCTGGGCTTCTTCCTGATCGAGGAATTGATGAAGCGCCGCATGATGATCGAAACCGATCACATCAGCCGCAAGGCGGCGGAACAGATTCTGGAACTGACCGGCCGGCGCGGTTACCCGGTGATCAACAGCCACGGCGCCTGGGGCGGCACCGAAGCGCTGCGCGACCGTGTGGCCTCCCAGGGCGGCGTGGCGGCCTCGTTCGGCAGCGTGCGCGGCGCCTGGGTGGACGAACTGACCCGCGACGGCCAGCGCCCCCGTGACGAGGCGCTCAAGGTGGGGCCGTTCGGCGGCGCCGGCTTTGCCTCGGACGTCAACGGCATCGCGCAGCTGGCGAGCAACCCGGGCACCGAGGACCAGCACGACGACCTGTATCCGTTCCAATCCGTGGACGGCCGTGTGCGCTTCGACGTGCAGCGCACCGGCGACCACGAATTCAGCCTCTACGAGGGCAGGGGCGTGGCGCACTACGGCCTCTACGCGGATCAGATCGCCGACATGATGGCGAACAGCGACCGCCCCCGGGCGCGGATCGAGGACGCGGTGAACCAGCTGTTCACCTCCGCGGAAGCCTATTTGCGCATGTGGGAAAGACTGGAGCAGGCCCCGCGATGAACGGGGCGGCCAACACCAACAGGGGAACGACCATGAACGGCAACACATCCTGGCTATCGCTACTGACGTTGATGCTGGGGCTGACACTGGCCGGCTGCGGCGGTGACTCCGGCGGCGACGATGGCGTCACGCCGGCACCCACGCCCAACCAGCCCGAGGAAGACGAACCGGACCGCTTCACCGAGGGCCGCACGTTTCTGATCGAGCCCGGCGAAGGGGCCACCGAGGACATGGTCAACGCCATGATCCAGCTGCGCCCCCGGGACACCCTGGAATTCGCCTGCGGCTATTTCGATCTGGACCAGGGCCTGCTGATCCAAGCCACCGAGGACGTGCTGATCAAGGGCTGCGGCAAGGACGAAACCGTGCTGTCGTTCCGCGACAGCGCCAACGTCACCGGCCTGGAAGCGCTCAACGTGCGCGGCATCACCGTGCGTGACCTGACCATCCTCGACTCCCCCGGCGACGCCTTCAAACTCAAGGGCGTCAAATGGGGCACGCTGAGCAACGTGCGCGCGATCTGGTCCGGTGGCGGCGGGCCGATCACCGAGGACAACTACCCGCAGCGCCTGAACGTGGCCTGCACCGCGCCGCCGTTCAACGAAGGCGACCCGGCCCCGGACTATGTGCCCAGCTCCGACAGCGGCCGCTACGGCATCTACCCGGTGGAGTCCGAGAACATTCTGGTGGAGGAATCGGAATCCGTGGGCGCCTCCGACGCCGGCATCTACGTGGGCCAGACCAACACCGCCATCATCCGCGACAGCCGGGCGGTGTATAACGTCATGGGCTTCGAGATCGAAAACGTCCAGGGCGGTGAATACGACTCCAACCTGGCGGAGTGCAACACCGGCGGCTTCCTGATCTACGATCTGGAAAACATCACCCAGTACGGCGACACCTCGGTGATGCTCAACAACATCGCCCGCAACAACAACACCTATAACTTCGCCCACAGCGGTCTGGTGTCGGTGGTGCCGCGCGGCGTCGGCTTTATCACCCTCGGCTACGACAACATCGAGGTGGTGGATAACGTTTTCGAGGACCACAGCACCGCCGCGGTGCTCTATATCAGCTATGAACTGATCGACGGCCCGGGCGGCACCGCCGACAAGAAACTCGATCCCTACACTGAAGGGCTGCACATCCACGACAACGTGATGCGCAATTCCGGCTACGACCTGCCGCCGCCGGATCTGGAGAAAACCCTCAACGGGGAAATCGAAAGCGTGCTGCCGACCTTGATTGGCCTGAAGAACCTGCCCACCATCAACGACCCGGCGCAGTTGCTCTCCAGCCTGCAGAACCTGGCCAACCTGGGTAAGGGCGCGCACATCATCTGGGACGGCCTGCGTGACGAGCTGGACGAGGACTGCCCCTATCCGGTGGACGCCCAGGGCAACCCGGTACCCCAGGATGAGCACGGCAAGCCGCTGCACACCAACCAGCATCCCAACCCGTCCTGCCACTACAACGCCTACAAGTTCGACGACCAGGGCAACCGCAAGCTGCCGCGCTGGGGTTCCTGTATCCATGACAACGAACTGTCCGACGACAGCGCGCCCTACCTGAATTTCCACGGCACCGACGGCCTGGAACTGGTGATCGGCCTGGTCGACCAGGACCTGTCCATCCTCACCCCCGGCGGCCTGCTGGATATCGTCGGCGGCCTGCTCAACTTCCCGTCGGACACCAACCTGTCCGACCACGACTGCCAGGCCCGTTTCGGCAGCGTGTTGCCGTCCCTGCCGAGGGTGGAGATTCCGCCGTTCGAGCCCAGCGGCGACTTCGACCCGGCCGCCTCCGAGGAATACATCGCGCATCTCTGCGAGGCGGAAGTGGAAGAGGGCGAGATCAACCGCGCGGCCTTCGAGGTGGATTGCCCGCTGTTGTCCCAGTACAACCTGTTCGCCGAAGCGGACGACCCGCGCAGCCTGCCCCACGAAGGCGGCGTGCCCTACGTGCTCAACAGCAAACTGTTCTCCGACCACGCCACCAAGTACCGGGTGCTGTTCGTGCCCCCCGGCGAACAGGCGGTTTACCGCGACGGGCAGGGCGGCAACAACGTGAACGGCACCATCGACTTCCCGGTGGGCACGGTGATCGCCAAGACCTTCGCCTTCACCGACGAAGCCAACAACAGCGAAGCGCTGGTGGAAACCCGGCTGCTGATCAAAAGAGTGAGCCAGAGCGGCAAGGCGTTCTGGGCCGGGCTGCCCTACATCTGGGAACAGAACGACCAGGGTGAACCGGTGGCGGTGCTGACCCCCGGCGGCGGCAGCCGCGCGGCGAGCTGGCACTTCCGCGACGCCGATACCGGCACCTTGATCACCGGGTCCACCGACAGCTATTCGGTGCCCAACGCCAACCAGTGCATCACCTGCCACGGCAACGACGACCGGCCCGCCGGCAGCGCGCCGATCGGCCCCAAGCCGCGCAACCTGAACCGCGCCTACCAGCCGGAAAGCAGCTTCATGGGCACCGCCGGTCAGGCCGGTTTCCCGCGCGTTAACCAGCTGCAGTACTGGGTCGATCAGGGCCTGCTGGCCGGCGCCCCGGAGTTGGAACTGGACGGGCAGGGCGTGGCCACCAACGTGGAGCGGCTGCCGCGCTGGAACGTGCCCGGCGACGGCGGCGACACCGCCAACTCCCCGGCGGACATCGAGCACCGCCTGCGCGCCTACCTGGAAGTGAACTGCCAGCATTGTCACAACGACAAGGGCGCCGCCTCCAACACCGGCTATTACCTGGATACTTTTCGCGCCGTGGACGCCGGCTATGGCATCTGCAAGAAACCCACCGCCACCGGCGGCGGGTCCTGTGGCCGCCAGCACGTGGTGGTGCCGGGCAGCAGCGACGACTCCATCGTTTCCTGCCGCATGGAAGCGGAGGACGATCCGCAACGGATGATGCCGCCGATCGCGCGCAGCGTGGCCCACGACGGCGCCACCGCCCTGATGCGGCAGTGGATCAACACCGTGGTGGACGGTGATTACGACAACGCCGACGGCTGCAACTGAGCCCGCCGGCATACTTTCTCCTCCCTAGGGCGGCTTCGGCCGCCTTTTTTTATCTTTTTTCTAAAGAAAGCCGTTCCCCGGCCGATATCTTTTTCCGCTTTTTTATCAATTTTCAGAGTTTGGTTTTCAGAGCTAAAACATTGATTTAAAACAACAAAAAGTCACTTTGTCGTCTTTCCTTCATGGTTTGCGGCTAGCCTTTCCAGCCATTGTTCATGAGCTGGGGGAAAGCCAATGAATCGGCTTAACAACATGACGGTGAAGACGAGTTGGAGCCTGGTGCTGCTGGCGTTCAGTGTGATTATTCTGCTGATCGGCGGGCTGAGCATTTACACCAGCCACCAGAGCCGGCAATCGTTCGAGACGTTGAATCAGACCCATGTGGAGCGGGCGGGCGCCTTGCAGCGTACCTATATCAACCTGCTGCAGGCGCAGGTGGCCATGGACCGCGCCGCGGAGCTGGTGCGGGTGCCGTCCTTCGATGAACCGGGCCCGGTGCTGGATCAGGCGGCGGGGTTCGTCGAACAGGCACAGCGGCATTTTGAAAACTTCCTGGCGATGACCGGCGAAGGCGCGGCGATGCAGGCCGTGGTGCCGCTGTCCGACGCCATGGACCGGCTCACGGACGTGGGCCTGCGGCTGCAACTGGTGCTGCTCCGTGAGGGCGATTTCGCCGGCTACCGCTCCGGGCGGTCGCGGCTCAACGGCATGAGCCAGGATTTTATCAACGCCGCGGACGCCTTTCTGGCCGATTCACGGGCCGCCGCCAATGCGCTGGTGTCGCGTTTCGACCGGCGCGTGCAACGGCTGGATGCCGCCATGGTGGCGGCGGTGCTCGCCGCGCTGCTGATGGTCGCGGCGGTGTTGTGGGGGGTCACGGTGAACGTGATCCGGCCTCTGCGCAACGTGATCGGGCACCTGGACCGCATCGCCGACGGCGATCTGTCCGAGCCGATTCCGCCACGCGGCAACAACGATATCGGGCGCCTCTACGCCGGCCTGGCGCGCATGCAGGGCAGCCTCGCCGCCATTGTCGGCCAGGTACGCACCAGCAGCGAACGGATTCAGGACGCGGCGGTGGAAACCACACGGGGCAATACGGATCTTTCCACCCGCTTTGAACAACTGTCCGCGTCGCTGGTGGAAACGTCCGCCAGCATGGAGCAGCTGACCGCCACCGTGAAGGACAACGACGAGCACGCCAACCAGGCCCACCGGCTGGCCGGCGATGCCGGCGGCGTGGCGGCCCGCGGCGGCGACGCGGTGGCACGGGTGGTGGACACCATGGGTCTGATCGAAACGCGCTCCCAGCGCATCGAGCAGATTGTCGGGTCCATCGAAGGGATCGCCTTTCAGACCAATATTCTGGCGCTGAACGCCTCGGTGGAGGCGGCGCGGGCCGGCGAGCACGGCAGCGGCTTCGCCGTGGTGGCCGAGGAAGTGCGACTGCTGGCGCAGAACAGCGACCGGCTGGCCAAGGAAATCCGCACGCTGATCGTCGACTCCAGCGCCGAGGTGGCGCGCGGCTCGGAGCAGGCCGCCCAGGCCGGCGACACCATGGCCGAGATCGTCGCCGCGGTGGAGCGGGTATCGGCGATCATGGCGCGCATCAGCGGCGCCTCCGCCGAGCAGACCCGGGGCATCGAGCAGATCGGCCTGGCGGTGTCGCAAATGGACCGGGTCACCCAGCAGAACGTCACCCTGGTGGCCGCCGCCGCGGAGCGTGCGGAGACCCTGGAGAGTCAGGCCGGTTTGCTGATGCGCGAAGTCAGGGAGTTTCGATTAACTCACCAATAAGGTCTTCGGTCTGGCCCCAGCCGAGACAGGCGTCGGTGATCGACACGCCGTAGCGCAGCGGGTGGGCCAGCGGCTGGCTGCCGTCGTGCAGGTGGCTTTCCAGCATCACGCCGGCGATGGCGCGCTCGCCGTCGCGGCGCTGCTGGATCAGGTCGCGGGCCACCAGCGGCTGGCGGCGCGGGTCCTTGCCGCTGTTGGCGTGGCTGCAGTCCACCATCAGACGCGGGTTGAGCCCGGCCTGCGCCAGTTCCTCGCGCGCCGCCTGAATTTGCTCGGCGTGGTAGTTGGGGCCGCCCCGGCCGCCGCGCAACACCAGGTGGGTGTCCGGGTTGCCGGCGGTTTCCAGCAGCGCCGGGTGGCCCTCGTCATCGACGCCCAGATGGGCGTGCGGGTGGGCGGCCGCCTGCATGGCGTCCCGGGCCACCGCGATGCCGCCGTCGGTGCCGTTCTTGAAGCCCACCGGCAACGACAGGCCGCTGACCAGCTCCCGGTGGATCTGGGATTCGGTGGTGCGGGCACCGATCGCCGCCCAGCTGAGAAGGTCCTCCAGGTAGCTCGCCGCCACCGGGCTGAGCAGCTCGCTGGCCAGGGGCAGGCCCAGGCCGGCCAGATCACGCAGCAGCTCCCGGCACACACGCAGGCCTTCCGCCAGATCCTGGCGGCCGTCCAGGTGCGGGTCGTAGAGCAGCCCTTTCCAGCCCACCGTGGTGCGCGGCTTCTCCACGTAGGCGCGCATCACCAGCAGGGCACGGTCGCTGACCCGGTCGGCGAGGGCGGCGAGCCGCCGGCCGTATTCCAGCGCCGCCTCCGGGTCGTGCAGCGAGCACGGGCCGGTGACGATCAGCAGGCGATCGTCCTCGCCGTTGAGGATGTCGCGCACCGCCTGGCGCTGGGCGGCGATGCGCGTGCCCAGGGCGGCGTCCACGGGCAGCGTCTGGCGTAGCTGCCGGGCGCTGGGCAGACGGCGGCTCACGGTCCCCGACGCGGGTGTCGAAGAGTCGTCGGCGGTGACGGCGGCAAGACTGGCGTTCATAGCAACTTCCTTAATTTTGATCATCCTGAAACGAAAAAACCCCGGCGGGACGACCAGCCGGGGTTTCAGGATTCTACGGCAGGCGTCCCGAAGCGGGCGCCTGACCGGATAGAGGTCAGACGCGCGCGCGGCTAAACCAATATCCGTAGAAATAGCAGGCAGCAGCCAGCGCCACCGCGGAAGCGGTGTTCACAAGCATCAGGTTGTCGAGCAGTGCTGCGGCCATGGAATCTCCAAAATCGATGCTTGAAGCCTAACGGCCTTTCGCGTTCAGCGCAATGGGGGCGCCACGGCGGCCGTGTTACCATGCGCGGTTAACAGCTGCTCATGAATCTTAGCTTGGGAGAACAACATGCAAGACGTGGTCATTGTCGCCGCCACCCGCACCGCCATCGGCCGCTTCCAGGGCGGGCTCGCGGACGTCCCCGCCACCAAACTCGGTGAAGCGGTGGTGCGCCGCCTGCTGGCGGACACCGGCGTGGAGCCGGGCGCGGTCAGCGAAGTGATCCTCGGCCAGGTGCTCACCGCCGGCGCCGGCCAGAACACCGCCCGGCAGACCTCGATCTTCGCCGGCCTGCCCGACGAAGTGCCGGCCATGACCATCAACAAGGTGTGCGGCTCCGGCCTGAAAGCGGTGCACCTGGGCAGCCAGGCGATCCGCTGCGGCGAGGCCGACGTGATCATCGCCGGCGGCCAGGAAAGCATGAGCCTGGCCCCCTATGTGCTGCCCAAGGCGCGCACCGGCCTGCGCATGGGCCATGCCAGCCTGGTGGATTCGATGATTCAAGACGGCCTGTGGGACGCCTTCAACGACTTCCATATGGGCATCACCGCCGAGAATCTGGCGCAGAAATACAGCCTCAGCCGGGAAGCCCAGGACGCCTTCGCGGCCGCTTCCCACCGGAAGGCGGCGGCCGCCATCAACGAAGGCCGCTTCAAGAATGAGATCACCCCGGTGGAAGTACCGCAGCGCAAGGGCGACCCGAAGATCGTCGACACCGACGAGCAGCCGCGTGGCGACACCACCGCCGAGTCCCTGGGTGGCCTGCGCGCCGCCTTCAAAAAGGACGGCACCGTCACCGCCGGCAACGCCTCGGCGCTGAACGACGGCGCCGCCGCCGTGATGTTGATGAGCGAAGCGCGCGCCAACCAGCTGGGCCTGCCGATCCTCGCCCGTCTGGCCGGCCAGGCCAGCGCCGGCGTGGATCCGGCGATCATGGGCATCGGCCCGGTGTCCGCCACCCGCCGCTGCCTGGAGCGCGCCGGCTGGTCCCTGGATCAGGTGGACCTGATCGAAGCCAATGAAGCCTTCGCCGCCCAGTCCCTGGCGGTGGGCAAGGACCTGGAGTGGGACCAGGACAAGGTCAACGTCAACGGCGGCGCCATCGCCCTGGGCCACCCGATCGGCGCGTCCGGCTGCCGGGTGCTGGTAACGCTGCTCCACGAAATGCAGCGCCGCGACGTGAAGAAGGGCCTGGCGACCCTGTGCATCGGTGGCGGTCAGGGCGTCGCCCTGGCGGTGGAACGTTGAGGGCGCGCTGATGACCGATACTCTGACCCTGACCCGCCCGGACGACTGGCACCTGCACTTCCGCGACGGCGCCATGCTGGAGGAAACCGTGCCCGCCACCGCGCGGGTGTTCCGCCGCGCCATCGTGATGCCCAACCTGACGCCGCCGGTGACCACCGTGGCGCTGGCCGAGGCCTACCGCGAGCGCATCCTGGCGGCGATTCCGGCGGGCGTGGATTTCGAGCCGCTGATGGTGCTCTATCTGACCGACGAAACCCCGGTGGAGGAGATCGAACGGGCGGCGCAAAGCCCGTTTGTGCATGCCTTCAAGCTGTACCCGGCCGGGGCCACCACCAACTCGGACAGCGGCGTCACCAACCCGGCGCGCATTCACCATCTCTACGAGGCACTGGAAAAGCACGATCTGCCGTTCCTGGTGCACGGCGAGGTGACCGAGCCGGAAATCGACATCTTCGACCGCGAGCGGGTGTTCATCGACCGCTACCTGAACGACATTCGCGAACGGTTCCCGGCGCTGCGTATCGTGTTCGAGCACGTCACCACCTCGGAAGGCGTGGACTTCGTGCGCGAGGGCGGCGACCTGACCGCCGCCACCGTCACCCCCCAGCATCTGTTGATGAACCGCAACGACCTGCTGGTCGGCGGCGTGCGCCCGCACAACTACTGCCTGCCGGTCCTCAAGCGGCGCACCCACCAGCAGGCGATTCAGCAGGCGGTGCTGGAAGGGCATCCGCGCTTTTTCCTGGGCACCGACTCCGCCCCCCACGCCCGCGACAAGAAGGAAGCGGCGTGCGGCTGCGCGGGTTGCTACTCGGCCCGGGCGGCGCTGCCTTTGTACGCGTCCTTTCTCGACCGCCACGGAGCGCTGGACAAGCTGGAAGGCTTCGCCAGCCATTTCGGCGCCGACTTCTACCGGCTGCCGCGCAACCCGGACACCGTGAACCTGGAGCGGCGCGACTGGGCCGTGCCGGAGACGGTCACCGCCGCCGGTGAAGACATGGTGCCGTTCATGGCCGGTCAGGCGCTGCCCTGGGCGATCCGCGAAAGCCAATGACGGCGCCGATCCCGCTGGTGGTGCTGACCGGTTTCCTGGGCAGTGGCAAGACCACCCTGCTTAACCGCTGGCTCGACCAGCGCGGCGACCTGGCGGTGGTGATTAACGAGCTGGGCGAGATCGGCATCGACAAGGATCTGGCCCGGCGCGTGGGCGCGCCGATCAGCCTGTTGGCCGGCGGCTGTGTCTGCTGTGCCGTGCAGGGCACCCTGCGCACCACCTTGCGCAATCTCTACATGGCCCGGGCCGGCGGCGATCTGCCGCCGTTTTCGGCGGTGCTGTTGGAGACCACCGGCGCCGCTGATCCGTTCGGCGTGACCGCCGTGCTGGAGCAGGACGCCTGGCTGCGCAAGCGCTTCACGCTGCGCTCAATCCTGACCACGGTGGATACCGTGGCCGGCGAGGCGGCACTGGCCCGCTTCCCGGAAGCCCTGGAGCAGGTCACCGCCGCCGACCAACTGCTGCTGACCAAGACCGACCGGGCGACGGCGGCGCAACGCGGCGCCCTGGTCGACGCGTTGCGCCGTCTTAACCCCCGCGCCGGGGTGGAC
>CENM01039665.1_pt1 | contig 15382 bp, 13 predicted proteins | sample 530261 | NCBI WGS metagenome assembly CENM01 (sample SAMEA2619854, study PRJEB7988) | marine metagenome | biome: marine biome (ENVO:00000447); feature: deep chlorophyll maximum layer (ENVO:xxxxxxxx); material: "saline water (ENVO:00002010), including plankton (ENVO:xxxxxxxx)" | depth 80 m
AAAGCTGAATATGCATTTGAACCGTTTAAGGGGGATGAACGCTATCTTCGTGTCAAGAGTATTGAGCAGGATGGCTACGAAGGACCATGGGGTTCGACACAAACTATCCAGCCTCTGCCTGAAGAACCAGTGAACTACTGGCCTTTGGGTATGTGGACTATCTTTACCATTATTCTTATCTAATACTGTGAGGCTTTCTGACTCTCATCGTAGTTGGATTATTGGCTCATTTTTAGTTCTTTTTTTTGTTGCAGCAGGGTTTTTCTTATCTGAGAAAAAAACACTGCAACGATTAGACTTGCTGATTTATGACGTGATGCTGCCTTTGCATTCACCGAAAATGAGTGAGCAAATTGTGATTATTGCTATTGATGATGCCAGCATACGGGCATTAGGAAGGTGGCCTTGGTCGCGTCACCAGCATGCGAAATTACTCCAAGAACTTCAAAAAATGTCGCCAAAAGCTATTGGCATTGATTTGATCTTTTCTGAGCCTGAAATCAACAGTAATGCTGATCAGTCTCTCGCTCAGGCTATGCTTCAGAATCAACACACGGTGCTAGTGGTGGCGCCCATCAAAGAAACCTCTGATTCTCTGATTGTTGAACGTTTACCCATTCCCTTATTAGCGTCAGCCGCAGCGGCTCTGGGGCATGTTGATGTGGAATTGGATATTGACGGTACTAATCGTCATTTTTATCTATATGCAGGACTGGGGAATCCCCACTGGCCTAATGTTGCGTTGGCTATGCTTAAAGTGGGGAAGGATGCGGGTGATTATGGCTCGCCAAGTCAGCCCGTGAGTGAGTACTCGGTAGCAGGTTGGGTACGAAGTCATAAGATGATGTTGTCATTTACTTCCGCTGACAATCTCGCCAAACGTATTTCTTTCAAAGATGTGCTGGAGGGGCGTGTCGACCCTGAGCTTATCAGGGACAAGTATGTATTAATAGGCGCAACATCAGCAGGCATCGGTGACATGATTTCAACACCAGCCAGTCGTTCTCATCAACGTATGCCAGGGGTTGAGATTATTTCTCAGGAGATGAATACACTTTTACAAGGTTCACACTTGTATGAGTTATCGCCGTCCATGCAGTCCGGCATAACCATACTGCTGATTATAGTAAGTGTGGGTGCTATCGTCCTGTCACCACTACGATATTCATTGATAACAGCCGTTTCTGGCCTCATATTCATTCTCAGTTGTTCCTTGTTTTTATTGTTGGTTTACAAACTATGGTTTGCTCCAGCGACAGCATTCATTTTGACAGCCATCGCCTGGCCTTTATGGACTGTCTGGCAAAACCGTATGTCGGATCGTTTTATTGAAAAACTGATTGTTCAGTTAGATGCACAAGCTAGACAGCATATTATTACCGGCTTACCCAATCACATTACGTTGCAGGAAGAGCTATACAAACTAGGCACGCTCGACCAACCGGCCAAATTAACCGCTTTGATCATTATTCATGTGAATAAGCATGAATCAGCGATAAGTGTGATTCACCGTGCAATTGGTGACTCCTTACTGGTAGTAATAGCCGACCGTATTAAAGCGGCTGTAGGAGATGATGTCTTTGTAGCGCATTTAGAAGAAGACGATTTTGCAATTTTACTCTCTGGACAAAGCGATCTTGCCTCTATTCAACAATCAGCGAATGCTTTATTAGCTCAAATTCAAACCCCTTTTCATTACCTGGATGAAGAAATTGTGCTGTCGCCGAATATGGGTATCAGTGTCTGGCCAATGGATAGCAGAGATAGCTCGGAACTACTTCGCAAAGCGTTCACCGCGATGTTTAAATCCAGGATGGATGAGTCTTTACCGATTTGTCTCTACACGGCCGATATCGGTGAAGAAATACAAGCCCGGGTCGAGCTGGAAAAAGCGATGACAGGGGCATTAGAGAGGAACGAATTCCAACTCTGCTATCAACCTCAAGTGGAAGCCAGCTCAGGAAAGATAATCGGAGCAGAAGCCTTACTACGCTGGCATAGTCCAGACTTAGGACCAATTGGACCTGAGACTTTTATACCGGTTGCAGAACAGTCAGGATTGATTAATTCTCTGGGTGAATTCGTCCTTAGAAAAGCCTGTGACGATCTTAAGCTGATGAAAGAAGCCGGACTGGAACATATACGCATTGCTGTGAATTTATCACCATTACAGTTTGCCAATATGTCGCTTGCTGATGATATTGCCGAGATATTAAAAAGTAGCCATATTGAGCCCTCAAGACTGGAGCTTGAAGTCACTGAAAGCACGCTGATGCGAAATATGAATACCGCCGTTGAAGCGATGATGAATATTAAAAAACATGGTATGAGTTTGGCGATTGATGACTTTGGTACAGGTTACTCGTCACTCAAACACCTACAACTGTTTCCACTGGACTGCTTGAAAATCGACAAGTGTTTCACTCGTGATATTGAAGATAAAAGTTCACTTGAAATTACCTTGTCGGTTATTGACCTGGCTAAACGACTCAATCTTCGTATTATTGCTGAAGGGGTTGAGACAGATGCACAGGCAAAATTCTTCCGTCTGCATCGCTGTGATGAGTTGCAAGGCTATTTATTCAGTAAACCGATTCCGGCGCAAGCGTTGATTGAACTGATGAAAGAGCAAGCTGAGGTTGCTTAGTCAGACAGAGGTGTTTTAAGCGACTCCATATGTTTTGTAGTCCATGATTTTATGGATATGTTCGGCGTTTGTTTTGATTTCTATGCTCACTTCTTTTTTCCTCTGAACCATTCTGATTTCTTCCTGTCACTTAACTGATTGTGCTAATACAAGCATTTTGGCACTATCTAATAGGTTGAATATAAAGCTGAAACACAAAACTGTTTTAGCTTTATTTCAATTCAAGAGAGAGAAATTTTATTAACTATAACAAGAGGAAAAGTGTTGCATGTCTAATGAAAACAACAAGACTTCACTGCCACACTGGGCAAGTATCCTCGGTGTTGTCGCGATTATGCTCGGTGTCTTTCTGACGGCTGTGCATGGTAATGAGGCGATGAAACAGGCCGTGGTGACCAGCAATATGCCAGCAGATGGTGTGATGCCGGCAGCTGACTGTCCAGAGGAAGAGCTGGAAGAGGAGGGGATTACCATCGCTGAATGTGAATACCTCATTGAGCATGTCAAAGGCGTGGCTTTAGCAGCGCCAGACTGGTTCCCGAATGTGCAAATGACACTGGCTGGTATTGGGGCTGTGTTGGCATTTATTTCTGTCATCATCGGTGGCGCCTTAGTGAATTACACGCCATGGGCATCGAAAGCGGCGATTGTCGTCTTTAGTGGTCTCGCAGCCATTGATTTATTGCAGTTTGCTGCTGTAGTCAATACAGGACCAACGCTACGTGAAGTGTATCTGGGCGGTATTTTGCTCTGGTTCATTCTGCATTTAATGTTAGTCGTGGGTACATTAGCTGGCAGACACAGTGAAGCCAATGCTTAATCTCCCACATTTGCAACGAAATATAAACGGAAGCTGTTATGCAAAGACAAGGTTTTAGTAGAACGGCGGTAATCCTGCATTGGTTGCTGGCTGTTTCAATTTTCTTTTTATTTATCTCAAGCTGGTGGATGATGGGCTTACCTTTGCCATCACCGGAATTACAATTCCGGGCATTTCCATTTCAGTTACATAAAAACATTGGTATCACATTAGTGATCATTATTCTGATGTTGCTGTATGTCCGTCTCAGGCACCGACCTACACCACCAGACTCAACGGATATGGCACCCTGGATGCACTGGTCTGCCATTGCTGCACATGTGGCAATATATGGTTTAGTGCTTGCGGTCTGTTTGACCGGCTATCTGTCATCCGCTCATACCCGTTGGGACACCGTGTTCTGGTGGTCGATTGAGTTCCCTCGCATTGCTGCACCTGATGAGGAAATGAACGAGTTCTGGGGTGAGCTGCATATGTGGACGGCATGGGCACTGCTGGGCATTATTGCCGTGCATGTCAGTGGCGCGATTTATCATGCCTTCCGTAATGATGGCATTGTGCGAAGAATGATGCGTTGGTAGTACCAACACAATGTTCATCTGAAAAATGGGTCCTTTGGGGCCCATTTTTTTGTCCTTAAATTAAGTTCGACAACTTTCTCTTTGAATGACATTTGAATTAAAGTAGTTAAATAGAGTGAATTCAGACGGCACTTACTGAGATTCACGGATAGACAGTTAATGATGTGAGGCACTGTGAAGATGAGTTCATCAAAAAGTAGCGTTACAGCATGGCATACCTTGAGTGTCGACTCTTCATTTGAAGCATTAACGACTTCAGCAGCAGGACTGGATTCGCAGGAAGCCAGTGAGAGACTTCGTCAGTACGGAAAAAACAGTCTGCCAACAGCAAAAAAACGCAGTGCTGTTATCCGGTTTCTCAGTCATTTTCATAATATTCTTATTTATGTGTTGCTGGGATCTGCTGTTGTTACTGCCGCTCTTGCCCATTGGATTGATACAGGTGTCATCCTGGCCGTTGTTATGGCTAATGCCATTATTGGCTTTATTCAGGAGGGTAAAGCAGAATCAGCTATGGGGGCGATCCAACAAATGCTGGCACCGGTTGCCCATGTTATTCGTGGTGCTGAACGAGTCAGTATTGAGGGTGAAGAGCTGGTTCCGGGTGATATTGTCTTGATTGAAGCAGGCGATAAAGTCCCTGCGGACTTACGCTTATTTGATGCCCATGGCTTATCTATACAAGAGTCAATTCTGACGGGGGAATCTGTAGCGGTAGAAAAACTGACCCGTTCAGTTGATGAGCAAGCAGCGCTCGGTGACCGAAGCTGTATGGCTTTTTCTGGAACATTGGTGGCGTCTGGACAGGGGAAAGGCATTGTTGTTGCTACTGGTGGAAATACTGAGATTGGTCGTATCAGTAGTTTGCTTTCAGAGGTGGAAACGTTAACGACGCCACTCATCAGGCAGATGAATGTGTTTGCTAAATGGTTAACGCTGATTATTCTGGTACTCGCCTCACTACTGCTGGTTTTTGGTTATCTCTTTACTCAGCATGATCTTGCTGTGATGTTTATGTCCGTGGTGGGGTTGTCTGTAGCAGCTATCCCGGAAGGTCTCCCTGCGGTACTGACAATTACTCTGGCAATTGGCGTTCAAGCTATGGCCAAACGCCAGGCCATAGTTCGTCGCTTGCCCGCGATTGAAACATTAGGTTCGGTGTCTGTGATTTGTTCTGATAAAACCGGCACATTGACTCGCAATGAAATGATGGTGGCCTCGGTTGTCACTTATCAGCACGCGTTTACCTTAGAGGGCGAGGGCTATAATCCTGAAGGCGATTTGAAGTTAAATGATCGCTGTATTTCACCAACAGAGCATAGTGCATTAGAAGAAATGGCTCGTGCAGCCGCGCTTTGTAATGATGCTTCGTTGGTAGAAAAGTCGGGTGTCTGGCATAGCGAAGGTGATCCTATGGAAGGCGCCTTACTGTCCTTTGCTGGCAAAATGAATCTCGATGTCAGGCAGGAACAATCCGTATGGAAAAGGAGTGATGCGATCCCGTTTGATGCCCGTCACCGGTTTATGGCAACACTAAGTCATGATCATCAACATCATGCCTGTATTTTTGTTAAAGGTGCGCCGGAGCGCCTATTAGAAATGTGTGGCAGTCAGCGCAGCACTGATGGCAAAGTTGAGCCATTAGATATGGCATATTGGCAGCAACAAATGCTGACTATTGCAGCAAAAGGCCAACGTTTGTTGGCGTTTGCCGTTAAACCCGTTAACACTGACTACACTGTTTTGGAGCAGGATGATCTCAACGAGTCTCTGATAATGTTAGGACTGGTCGGCATGATTGATCCTCCCCGATCGGAAGCCATAAGTGCTGTGGCTGAATGTCACCAGGCGGGTATCCGTGTGAAAATGATTACGGGCGATCATGCCGAAACTGCTGCTGCAATAGGTAAACAAATTGGCCTGAAAAATCCGAATAAAGTGCTGACAGGATTAGATATTGATGGCATGGATGATTTGCAGTTAAAAGCCAATGTTATTGATTGCGATATTTTTGCCCGTACCAGTCCTGAACATAAATTAAGGCTTGTTACAGCGATACAGGCACATGATCTGACTGTTGCCATGACCGGTGACGGTGTGAATGATGCCCCTGCACTTAAACGTGCTGATGCCGGTATTGCCATGGGACTTAAAGGTTCTGAAGCAGCAAAAGAAGCGGCTGAACTGGTACTGGCCGATGATAACTTTGCCACGATTGTGTCAGCTGTCCGCGAAGGGCGAACGGTCTATGACAACTTGAAAAAGATCATCAGCTGGACTTTACCCACTAATGCTGGTGAAGCCATGACGATCATTGTCGCTTTGCTGTTTGGTATGACTTTGCCTATTACACCGGTTCAGATTCTCTGGGTGAATCTGATAACAGCAGTGACTTTAGGTATTGCTCTGGCTTTTGAACCGACAGAAGAAAATACCATGCGCCGGCCTCCACGATCGCGAAATGAATCGTTATTAAGTGCTGAGTTGTTGTGGCATATTGTTTTGGTGTCTTTGCTTTTCTTGGGTGGTGTCTACGGTATTTACGACTATGCTATCAGTCAGGGATATTCGCTTGAACTTGCCCGAACACTAGCCGTCAATACGCTGGTTGTAATGGAAATTTTCCACTTATTTTTTATTCGGAATATTCACGGTACATCGATCACCTGGAAAGCTATCTGTGGCACAAAAGTCATTTGGCGGGTGGTTTTTGTGATTAGTTGTGCCCAGTTTGTCATTACCTATCATCCGTGGCTTCAGACTATTTTTGGTACTGAAAGTATTTCTTTTTGGGATGGTGTTCTGGTGATAGCTATTGGTGTGATGTTATTTATTACGATTGAAATGGAAAAGCAACTGCGTCTTTTTGTGCGGCGTACCAGAGTATAAGTGATTAAGTATGCTAGTTAATTAAAGAGGAAGTTCAAGAGAAATCAATGTGTGGAGCAAGGAATAAAAAGAAAACCGTTCTTCGAGATGAGCGCGACAGGCGAGGACTTCGGTTTCTGAGTGCTGAACTTCAGCATAATGGCGATCTGGTTTTTGAAGGACAAGATCTAGGGCCTGTTGTTGAAGAGTTTTTTGGCTCCTCAGAGTATGAATGGCGGTGGACGATAAAAGCTGAGCATACGACGATCTTACAAAAATCACTGGGTAAGGGGGGAGATATCATCAACTTGCTTGAAACGCGTTTCAGTGATGAAAAATCAGCCGATGTGTTGTCGTTTCTGGAAGAGCACAATATCCCTTTTGAATCCTGGCATCGATATGGCGATTAGCCTTTATTCATAAATCTAATCACATGATTTAGTCATTGTGATGTTTTAGGGCTCACATAAAGAGGTTGAGCGAATAAATAAACTATCACTTCTTAGTGATTGCGCCCATACTGACTATCTATGTACCGACATTGATTGGCGTTGATGTTTCTACCTAGAACATGTCCTCAAATTTGCTAATAAGCAGTTGAGGTTAATGCATTCAATTAACAGGTGAATATCATGAGTAAAGGTCAAGATAGTAAAAAGAATCAGAAAAAAGCACCGCTATTAACGGCGAAAGAAAAGAAAGCAGCAAAAAAGGCCAAACAAGAAGATAAGATCGTTTTCGGCCATTAATAAAAAAGGCTACTCATAAACATTTGAGTAGCCTTTTTTCTGTCATCACTTATAACAGTGTGTGGTAAAACTATTCTTATTTAGCCTCATCCAGTAGTGGCAGCAATGCCGGCTTAATATTCTGTAATACAACAGGTTGGCCTTCTTTATTTGGGTGCAAGCCATCAGCCTGCATCAAGGTTTTATCAAGAGCGACGCCTTTCAGCATAAAAGGCACATAAGCCAATTGATATTGCTCTGCCAACTCTTTGTATAAATTAAAAAACATCTCTGTATAGCGTTTACCGTAATTCTGTGGAATCTGGTTGCCTACTAACAGCACCTTGGCGTCAGCTTTATGTGCCTGTTCAATCATGGATTCAAGATTCTGTTTGGTTTGTGTCAGTGGATAGCCACGTAAGGCATCATTGGCGCCCAGTTCCAGAATGACCCAGCTGGGTTTATGTTCTGACAACAGTTGTTTAAAGCGGGCTAAACCGCCTTGCGTTGTTTCTCCACTGACGCTGGCATTCACAACGCTGATTTCAGGATGAGACTCAGATAGTTGATTTTCCAGTAAACTAACCCAACCTAATTCTGGTCGTAGATTATGGGCAGCACTCAGGCTGTCTCCCATAACAAGCAATGTCGATGCTGATACTGCGTTGCTCATCAATAAACTGATGAGTAACACAAACCAATATTGTCTTTTTAGAAACATACAAACCTTCAAGAGTGGAAAACATGGCAGTTACAACTGCAATCAAAGTAAGCAATTTAACCCATACGGTATCGGCAAATACAGGCGATTTGACCATATTAAAAGGAATTAGTTTAGATATTCAGGAAGGTGAGTCGGTCGCCATTGTGGGAGCATCTGGTTCAGGTAAGTCGACCTTACTGGGCTTACTGGCAGGCTTAGATGTGAATACATCGGGCGAGATTTATCTTTATGACCATGCTTTCTCAGCCATGGATGAAGAGCAACGTGCCTTACTTCGCGGGCAATATGTTGGCTTTATCTTTCAGTCGTTTCACTTGTTACCGAGTTTGCAGGCGGTTGAAAATGTGATGTTACCAGCGGAGTTAAAAGGCGATAAAGACGCTCGTCAAAAAGCAGAAGCTTTATTGGAAAAAGTCGGGCTCTCACATCGTTTAACGCATTATCCAAACCAGTTATCCGGTGGTGAGCAGCAACGTGTTGCCATTGCCAGAGCGTTTGCCTCCAGTCCGAAAATTCTGTTTGCTGATGAACCTACCGGCAATCTGGATGAAGGTAACGGTCGCATCATTATTGAACAGCTTTTTGAGATGAATAAAGAGCAGGGCACGACACTGGTGATGGTGACACATGACAACCATCTGGCAGAAAAATGTGATCGTCAACTCGTGATGTCTGCTGGTCAGCTGGTGGAAAAAAACTAATGCAATTTGCCTTACGATTACTGCTGCGTGATATCCGTAGTGGCGACATTTTAACGCTGATTTTTGCGTTGATTATTTCTGTCAGCACCGTCACTGCGATTAGTTTATTTATCGACCGTTTACAATTGTCATTTGAAAGCGAGTCAGCCAATTTAATGGCGGCTGATCGCTTGATTAGCTCTGATGATGCGATACCAAACAACTGGCAAACAAAAGCCGATGAGCTGGGGCTTAAACAGGCGCAACGCACCTCATTCCGAACCATGATATTTGCCGGTGATAATTTACAACTCAGTCAGGTTAGTGCGGTAACAGCACTTTATCCTCTCAAAGGTGTTTATCTGGTTGACGATACCTTGTTCGGTACTGGGCATGAATATACTCAGCCACCACAGCCGGGGAAAATATGGTTGTCCTCACGCCTTGCTAGTTTATTAGGCGTCAAGATTGGTGACCAGGTTGAGGTGGGCGAGACAAGCTTAACCGTTAGTCACTTTCTGGTCAGAGATCCCAATGCTAGTAGTTCAGCGTTTGCTATATCACCTCGTGCGGTGATTAATATGGCCGATCTGACAGCAACACAAGTCATTATTCCTGGTAGTCGGGTGCGTTATAGCCTGCTACTGGCCGGTGATAAGAACTTACTAGAGCAATATGAAACATGGGTGACGCCACAACTGAATGAGGGGCAACGCTGGCGAACACCAACACAAAAAGGTGAGCGTATAGGTGACACCATTGGTAAAGCACAATCCTTTTTATTATTAGCTGGAACACTGGCGGTTATCCTGTCTGGAATTGCTATGGCCTTAGCTTCCTCTCGATTTGTAAAACGCCACTTGATGCAGGTTGCCGTGTTAAAAACACTAGGTGCGACACCGAAAAAGCTAGTGCAGGTATTCCTTATCCAGTTTATCGCCCTGTTTGTAATAGGGGCTGGCATTGGTCTGGTTGCTGGGTGGGCAGGGCAACTGATTATTTCATCCATGCTGGCGGGGCTAATGTCGACCGCCTTGCCAGAACCTTCATTAAGTCGCTTATGGCTGGGTGTGGCGACAGGGCTGGTTTCCATGCTGGCATTTTGTTTTCCTTTAATGCAGCGTCTGATTAAGGTATCACCGATGTCCGTGTTGCAGCCCGGTTTTAAAGTAGAACAAAACACCCTCATCATTTATGGCATTGGTTTTGTCGGTATGTTTGGTTTGATGTACCTGTATACAGGCGGCTTAATTCTACCGAGCATTATGATGTTAGCCATTGTGGGCATTGGCGTCTTAGTCGCCTTACTCGGGTATGGCGTATTTAGCTTCGGTCGTTCACTCACCTCAGGGGCGACCAGTGGTTGGCAGATTGGCTTTGCTGCTTTATATCGTCGATTGTTTCCTAACTTATTTCAGTTATTGGTGTTTACGCTGATAATCATGCTGGGGCTGATATTAGTTGGCGTGAAATCCAACTTGATTTCAGACTGGCAACAGCAGTTGCCGGCAGATGCACCTAATCACTATTTGTTTAATGTTCAGGCCGATCAGATTGAGCAGATAGATAAGGTCACTGACTCATTGAATATTAAACGTTCAGACTGGTACCCCATGATTCGCGGTCGTGTTACCACTATCAATGATACTGCGGTGCAAACGCTTTACCCTGAAGATAAACCTGAGCCGGAACTGTTTGAACGTGAGTTAAACCTGACCTGGTCTGAGGAAATAGGTAAGGGTAGCAAGCTGATTGACGGTGACTTTAATGCGAATGGCCTGTCTATCGGGCAACGGGTGATGCAAGAAGCGAATTTGAAAATGGGCGACATGCTCACCATTAATATTGGTGGTAATGACGTTACCTTACCTATTACCTCAGTACGGGAGGTTGACTGGGGTTCAATGCAGCCCAATTTCTATCTGATTTTGCCTAAACAGGCTTTAGCAGATTACCCTGCTAACTTTGTCAGTAGTGTCTTTATCAGCCAGCAAAATGCACAACCTTTTTATAAGGCTATGTCTCAATTCCCTACGGTCTCGATGTTGAATGTCGGTGATTTATTAAAACAAGTGCAGACCGTAATCGGGCAGTTATCACAGGCGATTCAGCTGGTGTTGCTGTGCATATTAAGTGCTGGTGCGTTGGTATTACTGGCAAGCGTACGCTCAACATTAGAAGAGCGCCTGGAAGAGGGGGCTTTATTACGCGTGCTGGGTGCTAAAAAATCTTTGGTACAACAAGCCTTATTTGTCGAGTTCGGTGCACTGGGATTATTTTCCGGACTGATTGCCGCCGCTGGAGCCGAAGCCTGCCTGTATGGTTTACAGGTATTTGTCTTTAAAGCAGAAGCAAGCTGGCATCCTCTGTTATGGAGTTTAGGGCCACTAATTGGTGTAATCGTTATTTCAGCAATTGGTTTATTTGCCAGCAGAAAAGTATCCAGCGTGCCACCGATGCATTTATTACGAGAAGTGTAATTAAAACCTAAACTAACAAGTTTACGTATATATACCAGTATCTGAAGATACCTAAGGACTGGCACTATTTTTCGTCAATAGTTCAATACTTTGGCCTCATAATTCCATGGATAAGAAATTACTTCCATTAATAATCAATATGTTAAAGTTCTTCTAAAGGAATTATGAGGCGGCCTGTTTAATATTTATTATGAGGCCGGTGGCCTTTTAAAACAGACTGTTATAAGCCCTGTAAGAATTGAATTAAATTGAGAAATTAGTAATGGATTTAAAGAAACAAGCATTTTTAAGGGATGTGGGTAAAGAACTACTTGAAGAAAACGTGGCTGTTTTTGCAGGGGCCGGAATGTCAGCGGGTGCTGGATTCGTAAATTGGGCCGAATTGTTACGACCAATCGCAGATGAGCTTGGATTGGATGTAGATAAAGAAAATGATTTAGTAGCTTTAGCGCAGTTTCATTGCAACGACAATGCGAATAATCGAAGCCAGCTTAACCAGAGACTTATAGAAGAGTTTTCAAGAGAGGCTTCAGAAACAGAAAATCATAAAATACTTTGTAGGTTACCAATTAGAACCTACTGGACAACAAATTATGACAAGATTATTGAAAATGCTCTTGATAATTCTGGAAAGATAGCAGATGTAAAATATACAAAAGAGCATTTGTCTACAACAAAGCCAAAGCGTGATGCGGTCGTATACAAAATGCATGGCGATGTCGACCACGCCAACCAAGCTGTCTTGACCAAGGATGATTATGAACGATATCACGTCAAGATGGATCAATATCTAGCGAATCTTAAAGGCGATCTGATTTCAAAAACATTTATATTTATAGGATTCAGTTTTACCGATCCAAATTTGGATTACATTCTCAGCCGGGTTCGAGTTGCTTATGAAGGAAACCAAAGACGTCATTATTGTTTCATAAGAGGTGTTGAGAAAAAAGACTCTGAAGAGGTAGTTGATTTTGAGTATCGAAAGAGAAAACAAGATTACTTTGTGAAAGATTTGGAACGCTTCAACGTAAAAACAATTCTGGTTGACGATTTTTCTGAAATAACAGAGTTGCTGGGGCGATTAGAGCAGAATTATAAATCTAAAACTATTTTTATATCAGGTGCCGCCCATGAATATGGTGAAATGGGGGAACACAACGCCTTAAAATTTGTATATCAATTAAGTCGAAAACTCGTATCACAAGGTATTCGTGTTGTTTCTGGATTTGGGTTGGGGGTTGGAAGCTCTGTAATATCTGGAGTCTTAGAGCAAACTTTCACCAGCCCTAAAGCTAAAGTAGAAGACCAACTAGTATTGCGCCCTTTTCCTCAGTCCACAGAAGGTGGACTGCCCTTGTCTGCATTATGGTCAAAGTATAGAGAAGACATGATAAACCATGCTGGAATCGCTTTATTTTTATTTGGTAATAAGTCCGATGGTAAAAAACTTTTGTTATCAAATGGAATGCGTGAAGAGTATGAAATTGCTAAGAGCAAGGGACTTTTTTTGATTCCTGTTGGAGCTACTGGTTATATGGCTGAAGAACTATGGAACGAGAAAAACTCTGAAATACAAAATTGCGCTGAGACTTCAGACGAAATGAAAAAACTCTTTTCAGATATTGGTAATAGTAAAGCAAAGTCTGAAGAATTAATCGAATCAGTAATTAAAATTATTAACTTAATGGATAGGGAGTAATCAATGGCTAGACAATCATTTTTTAGTTTTAGATATAAGGCTGACAATTGGCGAGCAGCAAATATTAGAAATAGCTGGGTAACCCAAGATCGAAAAGCATCAGGCTTTTTTGATACGGCCAAATGGGAAGAGGTAAAGAAGAAGAAAGACACTGATATTGAAAAATGGATTGACGAGCAGCTGAAGGGGACCTCAGTTACTGTAGTTTTAATCGGTTCTGATACAGCAGGCAAGAAGTGGATTGACTACGAAATAACAGCAAGTCATAAAAAGGGAAATGGCATGTTGGGTATCTATATTCATAAAAAGAAAGATAGCAATGGTAATACTAGTAAAAAGGGAAAAAATCCTTTTGATAATTGGGAGTTCAAAAAAGCTGGAAAAGTAATAACTTATCCAACATATGATTGGGTTGATGATGACGGTTACAATAACATGGGTGATTGGATTGAGAAGGCTGCAAAGGCTGCTGGTCGATAGTGGTATGAGCTTATAACAAAGCGCTGCTGTCGGACAATTTTACCGCTGCGCTCCAAAATTGCCGCAGAGCGCGGCGTTAGATTCTTTATCAAATTTAGAGGGCATATGGGATATAAACCAGAAGCAGGGGAAGCTTTCATTTGTGAAAATACATCGTACGCTGACGCACGGCTCTATCTGACATATGAGAAGGATGGAGTCCTAATAGCTTATTACTATAAAACTCCTGAGCATCCAGAGGATGAGCGCTTTATAAAAGTACCTGTTGATGAGCTGGATGGGCCTTTTTTTCCTAGTTTTTCCTCATTCCTATTAAGGGGGAAAAGACCTTCTGGTCTGAATGATGAGTTAAGCAGTTACATTGCTGTTGAGGAATGCCTTAAAAAATTGCTTATTGATTCAAAGTCTAATCGCATTGAAATAAAAAAAGCAGAAAGCAAGATCCAAGAAGAGACAAATGAAAAAGCAGAAAGAATATCCGCTATTCTAAAAATTCTTATTTCCGAAAAGCTTCTTTATCGATACGCCTCTACAAAAACGTCGGAGTTTATCGAGTTCACAGAGTTAAAAACAAAATCAGAAAATAGCAAGCAATATTATGGGTCGTTAGCCCAAGAAATAGCGGTTAAGAGCAAGCAAATATCATTATTAACTTCTCATGGCCAAACTGCTGGCAACTATAGAGAATACATTCTACGTTCATTGCTCGAAAAATATCTGCCTTCTCGTTTTGGTGTTGGCACTGGCTTTATTGAGGATGTGTCTAGACAATTGGATATCATCATATATGACAAAGTGAACTTTCCCGTCGTTTTTAAAGAAGGTGATTTGATTGTTGTTCATAAAGAGGCGGTTAGAGGCATAATAGAGGTAAAGACAACCCTCGATAGTGAAAAACTGAAAGGCTCACTTCAGTTATTCTATGACATATTTAGAGCGGGGTTATTTAAGCCAAGCCTTCCTATATTTAAAGGTGTGTACGCATTTAATTCGAATTTCGAGAATTCAAAGAAAGTAGCGGAATCCATAAACAGATTTTACAGAAAGCCATATTTTGAAAAGGCCGTCCAATCGAAAATGACGCGAGAGGTGCCGTATCTCTATCATGAGGTGACCGCAGTGTGTGCTTTAAATGAACATTTTTTGTTTACAAAGTATGCGTACCATGGAGGAAAGGAAGGCAAAAATATTGTGCCCAGCCTATATTCAATAACTGATGAAAATGGACTTGATGTGCAGACTGCAGCATTTATTGCCACTCTATTTGACTATCTTGACGGTGATTTTTACTCAAAAAGAACAGCTCAGAAAGGCTTTAATGACTTAATGTCAACTGATTCAGTTGAAGTGAAATTTGAGAGCCATATTGGAGATAAAGATTGGATTCCGAGGTCGGCTAGCCCTGGAGAGCATGATTTTGGTCAGGAATCAATCATTCACAGATTGGATCAACTCGGGTTGTGGTTTAAGGGTGAGCTATCTTCGTCAGAATATATAAGAGACATTGAACAGACAGAATCTAACAAGGCCTTGCAGCCGACCCCGTTTCGCTACGCTCAACAGGGCGACTGAAAAATCAATAGGGTCAGAGTCTGTACGATCCCCACAAAAATTATAGTGTTTCAAATAAGAAAGCACTTGATAAATGAAGTGCCCTGACAGACTTCATAAATTC
>CENM01039663.1_pt1 | contig 15258 bp, 11 predicted proteins | sample 530261 | NCBI WGS metagenome assembly CENM01 (sample SAMEA2619854, study PRJEB7988) | marine metagenome | biome: marine biome (ENVO:00000447); feature: deep chlorophyll maximum layer (ENVO:xxxxxxxx); material: "saline water (ENVO:00002010), including plankton (ENVO:xxxxxxxx)" | depth 80 m
CCGGTTTTCCCGCAAGACGCCGAGCTTGGTGGGCCCGGCAGGAGCAAAACCCACAGTACCACCTCGCTAATAAAATCAGCGACTTAGGCCAAACTGCGACATGCGTTGTGTCACACCGATGTGTCACACCGGCGGTCGCTTACGGGTGCCCAACATTTTGGTCAAGCTGATGTTCGGCGCGGCTCAACAACTAATCCTGTTCCGAATGGAGCAGCCAGCGCGTCGCGTGGAAGCCTTGGAAGAGGTAACTTGACCATCTCTTCTTGGAAAACAACCTCGCCGTTAAGGGGGTCAAACTGCCCTTCATCCGAAAGCGGAAAGACTAGATACTCCCCGTCACCATTATCCTTGAAGATGACGACAATCCGTCCGGGCGATAAGTTTGGCTGCCATTCGGATGGCTCCGACATATAGCCCTGAAAGCACATCTGATCTCCTGCTTGGGTTTTCATTCCTACCTCCTGAATTGGTGGAATGTACCCGAATACCTTGGAGATGGAATATCTAAACTACTGAAATAGCTAGATATGTAGGTCGCGTTGGGTTGGAGAGCCTTAGTCCGCCTCCTGAACGAGCGGCAGGTACTTCTCGGTTAGTCGGTAGCGGCGTCCAACCTTGCCGTCCTTCTTGATGAGCCGGACATGTTCGAGCACGTTCCGACTGGCCAGTCGTTCCAGTATTCGTGTCGGCGCGGTCCCATGATGGTTGGTAGCCGTTATACTTCCATGGCGAAGTAGCTCCAGGAATATCACACGTCGTTTGCCGCTTGCCTTGCTCGTGACATCAGCCACGGCATCGAGCAGATCGGCTAGGGCCTCCTCGTGCACTTCTTGCGTTGATTGAGCGAGCCTAGCGAAGTCGTGGTCAGAAAGTCGTTCGCTTGCCGCTTGGCTAATTGCGTCGAGCCAATCTATGAGGCGAGGATTGGCGAGCAGTCTCGTGCGAACCTTCTCCGGCAGGTTTTTGCGGTATCTGATTTCAATCCGAAGCCGATCTCTCGCTTTCGCGTAGAAGGTCAGACTTACATCTCCCGATGGTGTCAGCGGCAATTGTGTCGAGACCGCGCCTAGATTGCGGCCTACGGTCGGTCCTTGACGGCCCCCATAGGTGTCTACGCTGGCGCTGCGAGCCGAGACCAAGATTTGTCTGGCGAACTCATGTGCTTTGTCGAGCGCGTCCGGATCATACCGCTCCCAGCACACTTCCGCTTGGGAGACCGTAAGACCATCCCAGTTGAGCCGGACTTCGACGTCACCGTTCCTCCCGAGACTGACTGCCCCTTCTTCAAGTTGGTTAAACCCGATTGAGGCAGGGCATAGTTCGGCGAAAATCTTGCTGCGAAGGTTGCTCTCGAATAGCGCGAGAAACTCTGCAACCCGTTGCAAATAGGTCCGGTGGACCGTCCCAGCGAACGACCGATAGTCACTCACCATATTGTCGTTGCCATCGAGGGTGAGGTTCGCTGCTGTTGGCTCTGGGGCCGCTGCGAAGAATTCCGAAGGCTCGATGGCTGTTAGATCGTCGAAGTTGTAGCGGTCGAGCAAATGCCCGAGCGTGCGCATCGGGTTCGCAGAGATCACCATTTCAAAGTGGGCGTTTGGCGAGGTTCTCACGATCCGAAGATCGCAACGCGAAATTGTCGTGCCATTCACCGCCGATGCTTTCCACGCCCCGCCATGCGGTTGCGCAAGTCCGAGCAAGCGAGGTTGCTCCGCGCCAGCGCCAATTTGGCTTACGTAATTTTCCATCGAGGCCGCGTCGCACGCGGTGATCGAGCCTTTTACACGCAGTTCGAGCCTGTCAAACAACGCCTCGGCGGCGACCGGTGGATTTTCCGTATATGACCGTATTCCGTACCGGTTTCTCTCTCGCGGCGGAGGGAGGTCACTCTCCGCGCTCATCGACGTTTACTCGTCGCTTCAACGTTACACATTTAGGCTACAACTCGGACCTTATAGAGAGAGGGAATGGCCGTGGGCGGTCTAGCTGGACCTTCCAGCAGCGCAATAGCGAGTAACCGTATTCTTCGAGATGCCGAATTGATTCATCGTCTGGCGGATGCTTGCACCGTTTTCCTGTCGCCACTTGCGGACCTCTGCCGGATCAGCAGCGCGAGGCCGTCCCAACCCTGCTTTTCCACGATGTGTTTTGCCGGTCGCTGCGAGAGCTTGTCGCGCCGCTACCCGCCCTGTGTCGCAACGCTCTTTGATCCGTTGCCGCTCCATATCGGCTATCTGGGCGAGGACAGCTACAATTAGCTCGCCTACACCTCTGCCGATGGGGCCTAATCCGACGACATCAAGGGTTACGCCTTTCTCCAGCATCTCGCGCACGTTCGTTTGCACGTCGAGCGCATCGCGTCCTAGACGATCGAGCGCATAAACGCAGACGGTGTCGCCATCTCGGATGTACGAAAGCAATTCCCCGAAACCGGGACGTGCTGCGGCCAATGTCGCGCCGCTAACCCCCTCGTCGCTGAACTCACGATCGAACGGTCCAGACAATGCACTGCGTTGCGCTTCGATGCTCTGACCGCCTGTGGACACGCGGTAATAGGCGATGCGGCTCATTCAACTCTCCAAGACCCAAAAGGTACGTTGTCTGTTTTGGGGTGCCCCAAAACACAGGTTCCGTATCTTATGGGCCTTTGGGGTCAAGCCGATTTGCTAGGCCCAAAAGTTACAACTTTTCGCACCATAGATCACAGTGACCCAAGGGTAGGTGCAGAGAGACACTTGGGGGGTGGTCAGAGTGATCAACGGGGCTGGCCACACAGTCCATGGGGGTACTGCTTGATGGCACCAATATGGTGCATCTATTGCAGATGGTTGCAGCGGCATGCGCCACTCAATTCTCAATGGGTTTCCGCGCGAGGGCCGCGCGGGCGAGATCGCGCTTGCGGCCTGTATTTCCTTCGCCGCGAATGTATTTTCCGAAATGCCCGTTAAGTCGCGAAGGATGCGTGACATGAGTGAACACGATGCCGTTCGAAAGATATGCTACCTCATTCAGTTCGTCGGCAGCTCCACGTGCTGTTGCGATGGCTCCCTTCATGGCCTTCACATATGCAGGTGAGTTGCCAAGAAGGACTACCTGCTTGGTACGCAAGGGCAGATCGACCAAATGAGTGTCGATGCAGTTCTTCACGAACATGTGGCCATTTGATCGCGGTCGGAACGCAGGTGTAACGCAATTGCTCTCTGCGCTATATTTGCCTGAACCCTCGCTCCACCCTGTGAGTGAGCAGCGCACTACGCTTGCAAATCCGAAGTTGCGTGCACTGGGCGTAAACTCGCTTTCAAAATCGCTCGCCGACATTGAGTTGGCGAGCCCGACCGACTGCAAAACTGAAAGCAGCCGATCTCTAATACCCTTGAAGGCGATGCTCTCGAAGTGATCTCGACCAACTGCATTGGCTTGCGTGTTTCCCTTGCTGATGCCCAGAACGAGGGTGTCGGGATCACCACGCCCCCAGTAGCCAGCGTCGCGAACTAGTCGAAATCCGTTGGCCTCCAATACGCGGCCATCGCCATCCCAGCAACGCGTGCAGGCAGTCGGACCATACTCGAACATATATTCTCCCAGAAAAGCCAAGGGCGACCAAAATGGTCGCCCTGTGCCCCCACCGACATCAAGGGAGAAAGGCGGCCGTTAATAGCCCACAAAGACCCTGACCGGCAGTTCGGTTTGATCGTGCTATTCTTCTGAAAAATGCTTGTCAATGAGTGGTTTGTGACGATTCACACTCACCAGTTGAGATGTGTCGCTAAATTGGCGTGCCCCAATTATCCGACATGGACTTTAACGTCGTATCCTAGAGAACGAAGAGCTTTCGACGTACGCCCATTTCGCGGCGGGAACCGATCCGGATTTGCCCATCCAACGGTCTCTCCAATCGCACTTATACCAAAGCGGTCTATTTTCTTCTTCGGATCGCTAATCGCGGACCAAATGCGCTGCGGAAGAAGATCATCTGGGCCCCCATACAACACTTCGTGCAGCAACTGCATGACGCTCTGACCGCCTTGGTTTCTTTGCGACCATAGATACTCGGCAAGCGCATCTTGCTTTTCTTCCATCGTGTATGGCTGTCCTCCCGGCAATCTAACTGCCTCGTTTCGCACACGGCGAGCATATTCCATGATCGCGTGTACATTTGCGACGATCTTTTGCCGGAACTCTATTTTTGAGAGTGTGAGGATGCGATCCTTCGCAAGCAATTCCGTCATCATCGGTGCGACGACGTTGACCGTGGTCTCCTCGTCATACTTCTTTGACGGCGGCGCTGGCAGATTTGCCCACCAATGCATTGCATCCGTGAGAGCAGCCTCTTTTCGTGACTTGTTGTCGTTGAAATGCCGCTCATATGCAGCTTGCTGTCCATCGAAAGTGTTGTTGTAGTAATGGGCATGCAAGAATTGATCAGCCTGGGCTCCGGGTGACGCCTCCTTATCGATCCACCGTGGACGGTAGTCTGGTTGCGAAACGCGAGCCGCAATATCCCTCAGATATTGCAGGGTCTCATTCCACTCCAGCAAGAAGGTGTCGCGTCTCTGATCAGAAGATTGCTTCGGCTCCCTAGTGACCAATCCTCCCCAATCAGTGACAGAAGGATGCTTCCAAAATGATGGATCAGTTGCAGCTGAGGCCGCGATCTTTCTGCCTCGCGCGATCATCAAATCGCGCAGTTCTTCGGTGAGAGGTGAGGCTTTCGCGTCGAGCTTCTCGAACATCCGTTCAAGGTCTTCTACCTGCTCTGTCGTTAGCTCTTGTTCCTCAAGAAAGCAGCCAGCCTCTATGTTCCTATTCCACGCGGCATAGGTCAAATTGGCCGATCCGATGTAGACACCAAACCCTCGCCACCAGATCACCTTGGCATGGTGCTTGGGCACTAATTTGCAAACGTATTCTGGGGAAGACCGCTGGAGGAACATATTGAGGGTGCCGACATCGACAGCGACTTGATCGTCTAACCTCCCCCAGAATTTGAGCGGTATCGCCTTTTCAAAGCAATGCGAGATCAGCGCGCCACTCCCCTTACTATCGGTAGCATAGGCAACTGCTGCCCAAACTTCCTCAGTTCGCCGCTGGCCATCGATCACTCGTTCCGCTTCCAAAAGGAGATTTAGGAGATGATTTCCGTTTAGGCCGCCTAGATAGAGTTCCAACGAATTCTCCAACAATGAAAGCTAGCGGAATAGGTCGCTCGCAATCTGAGACCATCAACGCTCTGACAAAGGAACCGGAATTGCTGCTTCATGTGGCCAATGCTCGTGTCGAAGTGGGGTCGAATTTAGACGGTCTCTCAGATTTCTCCAATTAGGCATGTACCGGTCTAGTAGCGCAACAAATTGCTCGCCGTGATTGGGCTCTATTAGATGGGCCATTTCATGCAGAACAACGTAATTCAAACACTCCGAAGGCTTCTTAATCAGTTCCAAATTCAGCCAAACGCGGTTGTCACCTGCATTGCAGGAGCCCCACTTGGTTTTCATTCTCTTCACCCCGAGACTTGGCTCGGGGATGCCGAGGCGTTCCGCCCAATCGCTTACGAGTGAAGCGCTCACCTTCTTCAAAGTCGCCCGCTGCCAACGCTGCATCACCCTTTCTCGAAAATCTCGGTCCTTTCCTTTGGGAACACGAATTTCGATCCAATCCGATTGGCGAAGCTCGACTGACGATGGACCAGCACGCTCTAGCAGCTTCAATCGATACTGCTTGCCTAGGTGATAATGCGTTTCACCAGAGACATAGTTGCGTTCGCTTTGACGAGGTTGCGCTTCAAAGGATCGTATGTGCCGCTTTATCCATCCAAGACGCGAGACGACGGCGACGCGGATAGCATCGTTGGATACCTTCGGGGGAGCCGCAACGCGGACACGCCCGTCAGGCGGATAGACGCCAAGGTGAAGGTTTCTGATCGGCTTGCGGACGATCTCGACTTCAAGTTCACCAACTTGGATGGCGCTAGTACTCATTGTTCTCCCGCACCACCGAGAGGATTGCTTCGACCAAATCGGGGTCAGCGATATGGCGGGCAATAGCATATTTCACTGCCCGCTCTTTGAACCTGTTCGAGCGCCAATCAGCCTTTCGCGAGAATTTGATGTCCGCGTCGATCGCAAGTGCTCGCTTGATGTCGCCATCAAGGTTGTCGAATAAGGCCCGCTTTCCAGAGCTGTCGATTTCTGCGGGGTAGTTCCCTGATTGTTCAGGCTGCTTTGCTTGCTTTGTGAGCTTCGCCAGCTTTTCTAGATACTCTGCGTATTCAATCGCATCCGTCCTCCGCTGCTCGATCAGAGCATCAAGCAGTTCGGACATCTTTTCATAGTATTTCGGATTGACCGGACTCTCATCGATGATGAGCTTCCGCACATTGTTTTCGATGGTTTCGGCCACCGCCTCTTTGCTGCCCTTTATGCCATCCGGGAGGGACTTCACCGCATCGGAACCCCGTTCGACGATTAGGTCGATAAGCGAGAGGTCATCGAAGTTTGTCAGGACCTCGCTTTCGTCCGCCTTGATGTAGGTGTCGATGAGGTGTCTCATAGCAGGCTCGTAAAGCTTGAGGTCCACTGCGTCCTTACTGGCGATTTTGATCTCGTCTCTGACGTTCTGGAAGAGCTCTACCTCTCTCCGCAAAGCTTCCGCTTCGCTTCGGCTGTATCCAGCAGAGGGCAAATTATCGGCGACCTCAGCAAAGGCACGCAGGACGGTAGCGGCAAGCTTGTAGAGAGTGAGTCGCTTGGGTTCGTTTTCCTTGAGCTGCTCGACGTCGGATGTGTCTGGCCCGCAGAAATAGTGAATGTAGTTGACCGTTTCTTTGGGAGGTTCGACAGGCTCGCAAAGCGCGCGGAGTGCTTCGAGTGTATCCTCAAGCCGCTCCCGAGCTTTCTTGATCCTATTCTCAAGCAAGCCGGAGACATCTTCCTTGTCGAAGTTTTCAAAGGCTTCCGAGGTGTAGTCATCGACAGCGCCTTCTAGGCTCTTGAAGAGGTCCTTGTAGTCGATGACGTAACCGTAATCCTTGTCGTCACCGTCGAGGCGGTTGACCCGGCAGATGGCTTGGAACAGGCCGTGATCGTGCATCGTTTTGTCAATGTAGAGATAGGTGGCAGGTGGCGCGTCGAAGCCTGTCAGTAGCTTGTCTACCACGATCAGTAACTTCATCTGCGCGGGCGATTTGATGAAGCGTTCCTTGACCTCCTTCTCAAACGTCTCGACGTCCTTATCGCCGAGCATTCGCTGATAGATTTCGTATTGGTGGAGAGCTTCAGTCTCACCTTCGCCGTCACCTTCACCCTTAATGTCGCTCGGCGAAGGCTTGTATGAGGTGACAATCGCGCATTTGCCCTTGAGGGGCGTCTTCTCGAAAAGCTCGTATAGCTTGCACGCCTGATAGATGCTGCCCGAGACCAGGATCGCATTGCCGTGCCCGCTGCTCAATCGAGGGCGTAATTCCATATCAAACGTGATGTCGCTTACAATCTGCTCAAGCCGTGACTGGCTCGACATAACCTTCTTGAGCGTGCCCCAGCGTTGCTTAAGTTGCGCCCTTGCTATGTCAGTTAGCCCGGACGTCTTCTTCTCAAACCACTGATCGATCTTGCTCTGCGAAGTCACATACTGGTCGATGTCCCGCGCCTCATAGCGAAGGTCCAAGACTACGCCGTCCTCGACCGCTTCATCAAACTTGTAGGTGTGAATGTAGGTTCCAAAAACTTCGAGGCTGGTCTGTTTGTCCTTCTTGAGCAATGGCGTTCCGGTGAAGCCGATGAACATGGCATCCGGCAAGATGCCCTTCATTGCAGCATGGAGGTCACCGCTTTGGGTACGGTGGCACTCGTCCACGAACACATAGAAGTCCCCCTTGGCCTTGAAGTCGGCTGGCAACGCCTTCCTCACCTCCTTCAGGTAGTGATCAACATCTCCGTCTTCCTTTCCGCCGAACTTATGGATCAGCGATCCGATTAGCGGCGGCGTGGTATCGTTGAGTACACTAATGAGGTCCGCGCCGCTTTTGGTGCGGTAGATGTCCTCTCCGACGCCATTGAAGACCTTCTCAATCTGATCGTCCAATTCCGTGCGATCAGTGATGATCAGAACGCGGGCGTCACCTTTGATGTTCTCTTTGATCCACTTGGCGAGCCAGACCATCGTCAGGCTCTTCCCCGAGCCTTGGGTGTGCCAAATGATGCCACCCTCTCGCTGTTTGACGCGCTCCTGTGCGGCCTTCACTCCGAAATACTGATTGGGGCGGCAAAGTTTCTTGATGCCCGCATCGAACACGATGAAGTCGTGCAGGATTTCGAGTAGCCGCTCCTTGCGGCACATGTGGATCAGGTCTTGATCAAGCCGCTCCGTTGGCAGGTCATCGGCAGGTTCGGCCTCTTTCCATTCGAGGTAGTAGCGTTCCGGTGTCTCGATGGTGCCATACCGCAGCCCCTCGGTGTCGTTGCCCGCCATGATAAGTTGCATGGTGGTGAAGAACGGCTTGATGAATTGCGATTTCTGGTTGTCGAGGTTCTGGCGAATGCCTTCCGCCACGAAGACTTTTGACCGCTTGAGTTCGAGAACACCAATGGCGATGCCATTGATGTAGAGGACGATGTCAGGGCGTTTTGTCGCTGCTTTGGCATCGCTTCCGGCAACCGTCACTTCCTCAGCGATGGCGAAGTGATTCGCCTCCGGATCAGCCCAATTTACCAGATGGACGGTAGTGAAGGGCTGGTCCGGTGCTACCCGAACCTTCACGCCGTAGCGGAGCAGGTTGTAGACATTGCGGTTGACGTCGTAGGCAATGTTGGCGCTGTCCGTTGCAACCCGTTGCAATTCTTGGATGGCGCGTGTGATCAGGTCAGCGTCATATTGACCAGAAAGCCAATCCCGCAGGTATTCGATCTCGACGTTCCGATTGTTCTCGCGGTCCTGCCAATCGCCAAGGTAGTCGTAGTCGAGGCGCTCACCGAATAGCTTGACGATACGGTTTTGCGTAGCACGCTCGACTTGACCGACTTTGCTCATCAGCTCGTCACCAGCTCCATAGCAGATATGATATTGGCCACTTTGATCGACGCCTTTGTCCGATCATCGGCAACCGCAAAGATTGCTTCAAATTTGTCTTGGTCGATCATCACGCCTTGGTCGGCGGTGGCGAGTTCGACATCTATCCACTCACCATCGTCTGAAACCCGAATAATGCGATTGATCACGATAACCTGACCACCAACAGTCCAGAGCCCGAAGGTCCAGTGATCGCCCATCATGCGGGTGGTATACCAAGCCGGAAGTATCTCGCCTGCCTGCGACATATCGCCAACCATCGCGATCTTGCGATTGACCTTGCGCCACTCCATCCACGCGAAGATCGCTGATCCAATGCCAGCGATAGCACCGATTAGTCCGCCGACTGCGCCAACCCAAGCAAGCGTTTCGTTCATACCAGCCTTATCCTTCCCGCCAGTAGCTGTTGGGTCATCGCTTCTCGTATATCCGTAAGCTTGTCAGCCTTTACGCGTAGCGCCGAGATTTCCTTTTGCGCATTGTTCAATGCTGCAGCAATTTCACGTTGCTCGTCCAAGCTGGGCGCTAGGATAACGACTGATCCGACATCTTTGCTTGATACTGCGGGGTAGTTCGATCCTGCGATGATCTTGGCTATCTGTCTTGCGACCAAATTGCCCATCACGGCGAAATACAGAAATTGAGGGTCGGCCTTTTTCTCTTTGGCCCGGAGCACGCAAAACCCGGTGGAGGCGACCCAGTCATTGCGGTCTTCTTCCACGATGCAATGAGATTTAAGGTTGGGCCTTACGGTGCCGAACAGGACGTCATGGCTTCGGACTTTACGCCTAGCACGAGAAGGAGCCGTCGCGAATGTCTGGTCAGTATATCCAGACAGGCGGCCTTGGGTTGCATTCTCAAGTGAAATATATCGGAATGGCCAGTCCGGCGGCGTCGAACTCGGCAAGCTTTCTGGATCAAGGTCAGCCATCTCTGAAAGTTTCTTCGTCATCAGCGAGGCTGAGTGACCTGCGAGCCGACGTTTGCCACTTAGCAGTTCCTGCATCGCTCCCTGCTTGACCGCTTCCTTCTTGGCTATCAGCGCGTGGAGCGAAGCGAGCAGATCATCAATGTCACTGAGAGCCGAGGCAATTGCCCTCTGTTCGCTTGGCTCGACAGGAATTGGAAACACAGATTTAGATAGGGAGCCTCCGTTAGTGAGTGCCCGTGTCGTATATGTCGCCAGAGCTTCGATCTGATCGCGCACACCCTTTGACCGCAGGGCGTAGGCCGCAAATTCGGGAATAAGGTCAGTGTTCTTTGGCCTTCCACGTAGCACAAAACCGCTGAAAACAGCGTCGGACACTTCATCCAATAGAACTGATGCCATCCCAATTTCAGATACGGTTTCCGAGGTCCGGGTGAAGAAAGCATCTCCATTCTGAGCGGAATAGTTCCTAACTTCTTCGGAGGTCACTTCCACACTGCCTTGGATATGTTCCACCCTTAGCCTCTGATGCTGGAAAACATCCATGTAGTTCACAATGGGCGTCCCGTGGCCGAAAAACTTCTTAGCTTTGTTCAGCCCGTTCTTGAAAGAATAGTGAGTACCGATAGTGGTGATTTTCCATCCGTCGGGCAGATGCTGCGCTTCCTCCATCAGAACGCGAAGCCCATTGCTTCAAGGTGAGCCGACACCCGATCATTTAGCTCTTCGCATCGCTTGTTAATCGCGGGCAGCGTCTCTCCGTAGCGGCTGGAAATTGTTGCCACTCTCTCACTCAGGTTCTGCGCAATTCGACCTCCCTCGCTGACCAACGAGGTCGAGAGAGAACCAATCCATTTGTCATCGATCACGAGCGCCTGCACTTCATCATCGGAGAGCCTTGGATACTTTGCGACCGTAAGCTTATCGAGTTCAGCCTTCGCTACCTTTGCAACTCTCGCGGACTTAGTTTTCTCCGCGTTGAGACGGATCATGTCATCGATTGCCATCAGTTCGAGGAAATCAGGAATGGCTTCGACAAACTCCTGTTCGAGCGCCTCAGTATCAGCGCCCGACTTCGACTTTTTGTCGTAGCTCTTGAAAATGCCTTCCTCGCATTCTTCCACCAGTTCCTTGCGCCGCTCTTTGAGCAGGCCAGCGGTGATCTTCCCCTTACCATTTCGGCAATATGCAAACAGACCATCCTCGCCGCTGTGCTCTTCGTCCAACTCGGTGATCTTCTGCTCGACGGCCTCCAATGCGGCCTCAAGCTCTTCTAGTTCTGCTTTCTCAACCGGAAAGAAGCGGTCAACGATCAGCGGTGGCGGGATAATTTCGGCTTTGAGCTTCACCGCCTTCTTGCCACTGCCAATGGTCAAGTCCGGCTCCTCGCTAAACTTGCCATCCGAGTTCTTAACAAGCTCGCGAATTTGGCGTCCTGCATCCCAGCCATCCTCAGCGATGAGATAGCAATCATCCTGCATGACCTCAGACCAGTATGTCATGATGTGCTGATAGGCATCGTAGCGGTCGATCAAGGGAGCACCCGTGTAGCGCGCTAGCAGGTCCTCCGCGATTTCATTGATAAGGTCCTTGGGATGTGCCCCTGCATCGAAAGCTGCCATCTTCGACCTGTTGGCCTTTCTCCAACACGCGAAGATCGCATCGAGCTTCGCGCTCAATACCTCAAAATCTGAGTGCTCCATGATGGCCGCACGAACCTCTTCCGGTGCGTGGTTCGCATTCAAATATCCTTCACGCTGGTGGTCCGCAAAGAGCGCGCTGCGCAAATTCGGCATTGCCTCCCAGAATTGACTGAGCGCGTCGATGTCGCGCTTGGGAATGCCACCTTTCAGGTGAGCTTCGATGTCTTGAAGGTCCTCGACCTCGGAGCCATCGATGTAACGAGGGATGTTCAGGTTGCAGTCGTTCTGGTCGGATCGAATTTCCGAGACAGGGACCATGCGCGAGTAGCCATCGATTTCGCGCTGATTGAGAAACACGTCGACGATTTTATGGACGTCCTGATGTCGCAGGCGGTTCTTATTGCCGTCCTTCACGAAGCCCCTCGACGCGTCGATCATGAAGATGCCTGTCCGGGCGTTGGCGTTCTCTTTGTCGAGCACGATGAGGCAGGCTGGAATGCCTGTGCCGTAGAAAAGGTTAGCAGGCAGACCGATGATGCCCTTGATGAAGCCGTGCTGGATGATCTTCTTTCGGATATCCGCTTCCGCATTTCCTCTGAACAGGACCCCGTGCGGCATAACGACCACGGCCTTGCCTGTAGACTTCATGCTGGCAAGCACATGGAGCAGATAGGCATAGTCCCCGTTCTTCGCGGGCGGCATGCCATACTCGAACCGCCCATATTCCTGCTCTAGCCCCGTGCTCCAGGCCTTGTCCGAGAAAGGCGGGTTGGCGACCACATAGTCGAAGGTCTTGAGGCCACCGTTGGCATTCTTGAACTTCGGCTGTGTGACGGTATTCGCCCGTGCCATCTCTGCATCTGCGTTATTGTGGATGACCATATTCATCCGGGCGAGTGCAAAGGTCGCTACGTCCTTCTCCTGCCCATAAATCGACATGCCTTTGGGAGCGGCGTCAGCCGCTTTTAGCAACAGCGATCCAGAGCCGCAGGTAGGATCGTAGATCGTTTCGTCCTGCTTGGTTTCCTTGTTGATGCCAACGACCTGCGCCATGATCCGGCTGACTTCTGCTGGCGTGTAAAACTGACCTTTGGACTTTCCGCTTTCCGTAGCGAAATGACGCATCAGGTATTCGTAGGCATCGCCAAGAATGTCATCGCCTTCGGCGCGGTTCTTGCGGAAGTCGAGTTCCGGACGAGCGAAGATCGAAAGGAGCTTGGTGAGGCGATCCACCATGTCCTTGCCGTCGCCCAGCTTCTCGGAATTGTTGAAAGACGCGTTGTTGATGACGCCGCCGAGTTCGTTGACGTCCGCGATCTTCTGAATGGCGATGTCGATCTTCTCGCCAATTTCCTTGTCGCCGCGCAACTCAAGCAAGTCATCGAAGCGGCATCCTTCGGGAACTTCGATTTGCGCCTCTGGATCGCTTTCTGAGCGATCTGAGATGTATTTGAGGAAGAGGAGGGTGAGAATGTAGTCTTTGTACTGAGAGGCATCCATCCCGCCGCGCAACGCGTCGCAACTGCTCCACAGTGAGCTGTAAATCTGAGACTTCTTGATTGCCATCCGGCACAGACCCCTGAACTTTCGCCTCGTTTATCGAGCCGATCCCATTGAAGTCGTGCGATATTGCAATGGGTCGCAAGGCGTCAATTCATCTGCGACCGAGAAGGCTGGACAACTTTGGTCAATGAGAATGCATCAACACCTGCACAATCCGCCGATACCGATTGCAACTCGTTGCAAAAAAGCGCGCAAAGCTAGGCCTATTAATCCTCACTTCTCGTTAGTTCGGTCAAGAAGAAAGGCGCGTAGCTAATTTTGCCCAATGCTCGATGAAGATTCTTCACAGCACCTCGGTTGCCGTAACGTTGGCCTTGGTTGATGGTCGCCCAGCCTCCTAGGGCGTGCGCGGTCTCCTCCGGTATGTCGGCATCGCGACAAGCATCCCGGAAACCGTGCCGAAAACTATGGAATACAAGCGCTGGATCATCGAACCCGATGGTCTTTTTGAAGCGGCCAAACCACTTCGAGAGATTGTGTGAGTAGTTGCCCTTCGCGCCCGGTTTGAGTGCATCGAATAGGCGCCCGTCAGCAGGACAGGTTTCAACGTATGCAAGGAACCCTACGGCGAGTAGCTCTCTGTGCAGTGGCACTACCCGTTCGCTATGAGTATTCTTAAACCGCTTTCCGGCTACCGCTCGGCCTTTCGTGTCGAAACGCGTCAGGTTCAGGCACTCGACCTCTCCTACCTTGATCACATCTTCCGTTCGAAGTTGGCAAATCTCTTCTGCTCGTGCGCCAGTGAACGCAGCGAGCGCAGGCACCCAAAACTTGTGGGGTTCGCTTTCACGGAATTGGGCTAGTCCAGAAAACAGCTTCTTCATCTCTTCGGGTTCGTAGCCGCGCCGCTGTACTTCTGCTTCGGCTTTGGGTTTCAGGCCGTCGAGGTTGACCACTACTCCATAGCCTTGGCGTTCCCCCCATCGGAGCAGAGCGCACAAGTTCTGAACATAACTACCGATGGTATTCGGTGAGAGGAGCTTATGGCCTCCTTTCTCGGCGACTTGTATGGTTTCCTCCAGCGTCATTCGAGGGAACTTCTTGCTACCGTTGGCGGGCAAGCGCTGGATGAAGCCGATAAGGTTTACGCAGTCCTCGCGAGTGATCTCGTTGAGGGGCAGATCATCCGACCATTGCTCCTCAAGAATGCGGAAGAGCAGACCAAACTTTCTCGCGGTGCTCTCCACACCGTGAAGCCTTTCTCGCTCTTTCCGGTACTCGCACACAAGGTCGCCGAGCGTTTTCCTCGCGGTCAGTCTGGAAGCTCCTTTCGGATTGAAAATGGCATGGGGGGCAGCGCTGTCAGCGCCTGTAATCTCATCTCGCGCCAGAGATGCCTCGTACTCAAGTCCTTTGCCGACGAGTGCTCGCAATTGCCGGTACGCCAGAGTATCCCGAGCGACGATCGGATATTCGACAGTACTCTTCATACTCCCGGACCGATGAGGGCGGCTGGCAGCACCCGCCTCCACAAGAAGTTGATCGGCAATGTCACCAGCGAGATCGCGTCCCTCGCGGTCTGCGAGCGCATTTAGCCTTTCGTCATCGGCAATTTCGCGAAGGGCCTCGTCCGTCGTTTGCCCGTCAGTCCAGTCTGGCGTGCGGTAGCTGCTGCGTTTAGCCCACCAATCTTCGACCAGGCCTTCGATTGCTGCGCGGCCAAGCTCTTCAATCCTTCCGGTCGCAAGAGCTGCTTCTATGACGGGCTTTGCTTTGATCTCTTCACGCAGGGCGGCGAAGCCAGCCTCGATCTCGGCCAATTTGAGCGGATAACGTCGAATGGCCTCCCCCTTATCGGCCGTGCCGAGGCTGCGCCGGATCGACTCTCTCTTCTCGATATGAAGGAGGTCTTTCGGAGTGCGCTTGCGCACATGCCAGTTTGCAGAGTTTGAGGGTTTGTAGAGGCCCGGATAGTTCGCCATTTCATCGCTCATGTGTCACAGTTATGTGTCACAGTTCGGCGAGAAAAGCGTAGACTACACAGTAATCTACGCTTTTCTGCCGTCCGGCGAAGGGGGTGGTGGGCCCGGCAGGACTCGAACCCGCGACCTAGCCGTTATG
>CENM01039662.1_pt1 | contig 15132 bp, 14 predicted proteins | sample 530261 | NCBI WGS metagenome assembly CENM01 (sample SAMEA2619854, study PRJEB7988) | marine metagenome | biome: marine biome (ENVO:00000447); feature: deep chlorophyll maximum layer (ENVO:xxxxxxxx); material: "saline water (ENVO:00002010), including plankton (ENVO:xxxxxxxx)" | depth 80 m
AGATAGTGACTCAGATAGCGATACAAATAATCAGGCTGCCGACAGTTTTGATCTCAGTGTTATTGATATTGGCGCTGTCACTGACACCGCAAACTTGCCGCAGCCAAAGCCTCAACCGATAAAGCAAGCTACTTATAAAGCAGATGCCACCGACTTTGTGGTCAACGAAATACTCCCGCTAGAGTTGACAGGTGATGGTGAGCATCTATGGCTGCATATTAAAAAACTAGGCATGAACACCGCGTATCTGGCAAAACTGTTGTCAGAGTGGGCAGACATACCGCTACGTGATGTCGGTTACTCAGGACTGAAGGATCGTCATGCGGTGACGACCCAGTGGTTTAGTCTGCGTATACCCAAAAAGCAGTTGCCGCCTACAGAGTTTGCGCCGATAGATATTGGCGAGCATGAATCTGTCGTTATTCTGGCGCAGCACTGGCATAATAAAAAACTCAATCGCGGTACCCACCGTGCCAATCAATTTATCATTACCTTGCGTGATATTAAGTTTACGAATGATGATGAAAACACTGAATCAACTGAGCAATCGTTATCTACTCAGCAGACGGCTAAGCAACGCGTCGAGGAGCATTTAGCACGCATCGATGAAACAGGTGTGCCTAACTACTTTGGCCCACAGCGTTTTGGTCGTCAGGGTAATAATGTTAGAGAAGCGTTGTCGCTATTTGCCCGTCCAGCGCGCGAGCCAAAGCCGCAACCCAAAAAGAGCAAACGCAAACGTGCGCCACGCGAACAAAATACGATGGAGCTGTCGGCAGCCCGTAGCTTGATATTCAATGAGATACTAGCCGCGCGAGTTCGTAATGGCAGCTGGAACACTGGCCTAGCAGGGGAAGTATTTAATCTGGATGGTTCGGGGTCGATATTTACCAGTGAGGAGATAGACGATACGTTACGCGCTCGTATGAGTAGCGGCGATATTCATCCAACTGCTGTGCTTTGGGGTACAGGTAATGACAAAGTCAGTGGCAGTGCAGCCGCGTTAGAAAACGAAGTTGTACAACACAGCCCATTACTCATGCAGCTAGCAATGGGATTGGAGCAGCGTGATATTAAAGCGCAAAGACGATCATTACGACTGCCTATTGAGCAATTAAGCTGGGAGTGGTCGGATGAGCAGATATTGGTATTGAGCTTTACGTTGACCACTGGTAGCTTTGCCACTAGCATGCTAGCAAGTTTGGTTCAGCAGATGGATTCATGATTGAGTTATTGATAGTGCAGAGGGGCAGCTAGCGGTTTTTGTAGAGTGAATGGATACTACCATTTTTTTCAGCAAACATATGGTTGGCACTGACGACTTGATTGCGTCCACGGTGCTTGGCTTCATAAAGAGCCTTATCTGCTGCGCTAATCAAACGTTGGCAGATGTCGCTAGGCAGTTTTTGCATGAATGCCATTTGGCTCTCAGCGCGCTGAGTGGCAATCGGCTTGATAAGAGGTGATGCACTTGATTGAGACTGGGCTTTTTTTGCCAAAATAGATTTATAGTTTTTGACAATGCAAGCTCTTTCTTGATGGGTCAAGGTATACAGCCCAAAACTCGCTGTCACGCTAAAATCAAACACATCACCGACCTTGATGATATGCTCAGCAATACTAAGCCGTAATTGCTCCGCAATCACCATTGCACTATCGTGCGACGTATCTGGTAGCACAACCAGAAACTCCTCACCACCGTAACGGCTAATGATGGTTTCATCTGATAACGACTGCAATAGCGTCTGCGATATTTCGATCAACACTTGATCCCCCACATCGTGGCCATAGTTATCGTTGATGCGTTTAAACCAATCCAAATCAAAGAGCATCACGCTCAAATCCTCATTGTCTCGTACCGTTGACAACGCATACTTCATTTTCTTCAGGCCGTAGCGACGGTTTTTTAGCTTCGTGAGCTCATCTTGATTGGCATACTGCAAGGTTTCTTGCCGACTATCATCTAAAACCAATAGCAAAGCACGAAATATATAAACGATAAAAATCGCTTTCGGGAATGCTAAATATAAATGGGTTGAGCGCCAAAAAAAAGCTGATGAACGCTGTATCTCAGTGATACTATCCCAACTTAATACATTGTTTTCAAACGCTGAAGCAGCAACGGCATTTTCAACCGCCATAATCTCGTTGTAAGTCAAATAATTATGAGTTTCTAGTAACGGGTGGATAACGGTCAACTGACGTAGATTGGGTAAAGTGATACCAAAATAGGGCGAGGTAATGGCCAATAACATAAGTATGATTTGTAGCCAAAACATGCGCCAAGCATAGCGGCGTTTGATGAGCATCATGCCAAGCATCGCACCGCCAACTAGCGATACTCCAGCAAACAAGCTGCTATAACCTATCACCACGATGACGGTAGCAATATAGAACGTATAAGTCAGTACTAGTGCGATTTGCCATCTGTCTAAAATATCCCGCCTACTTCCAGAGTGCGGCAAATATTTGACCATACATAAGAAAAATAAACCCATTACGCTGATTCCCAGCCATAGTGGGTACAGATAGTGCATATTGACATAGGCATGGAGCGCATCTTGTCGCCACCAAACGAACAGACACCACAGCCAATGCAAGGATACTTCCATGACAATAAATAACGCCATCAATGACGTTCTGTCAGCCGCTTGCCACTCAAAAATCATTTGAGAGAGCTTTTTGTATCCAAGATGAGAGACCGACACAGCCATAGATGGGCTACCGCAGAAAATATAAATGCACTGACTTTACAGGCATTGTGATCGAGTTAATCGAGTTAAAGGGCGTCATACCTTTTATAAACTTTTCTAGATATCCCTTTAAGTGTTACAAGTTCTGTCTGTATTATCAATCTGTTTTGTACATTTATTTATCAATCAGCAGTTTTTGAATATACAGTTTTGAGCGTCATGATATTCACATAAAAGACTCAGTCATCTTGGCGACGAAACACAAAAGTGACTAACCGCTAAAATGTCCATAAAACATGATAAAACCATCAGACTAAGCAGGCGTGTTAAACAACTCCCAAACCCCTTGTTGGTCTTCATTCAAAATAGGCACATCACCCAAACGACGCCACGGCATATTGCTACCATGAAAGTCACTGCCAATCGAGGTGACAAGATTGTGCTCGGCAATACTACGATCAACCATTCTGCGCGTGCTGATTGGTTCACTTGTGGCTGGTAGCTCACAAGCGTCACCGCCAAGCTGAGCAAACTCCCCAATCAGCTTGCGCACTCGTGTGGCCGATAGCTGATAACGCGTGGGATGCGCGAGCACCGCTCGACCACCACAAGCATGAATCAGCTCGATACCATGCTGCATCGTCAACGCCTCGATCGCCACATAAGCAGGCTTATTATCTGCCAAATATTTATCAAAGGCTTTTTGAACGGTTTTGACCTCGCCCCGCTCAAATAATACCTGCCCAATATGTGCGCGTCCAACCGCTTGTGGGTTGCCACCTGCCTTATCGAGTACGGCTTGCCACAACTCATCGAAATCTATATCCAGCAGCTCACTGAGCTTTTCGGTGATGCGCTGACCACGTGTGGCCCGACTGTCTTGTAGTTGCTGCAGAGTGGCATGCATCTTTTCGCGATCAGTAAAGTCCAGTCCCAGCACATGAATGATCTTATTGGTAGATTTGTTTTTGCCATAGCCACCGCTCAACGTATGCTCACAGCTGATTTCCACCCCATTGATCAGCTGTATATCATAAGCATTAGCGGCTTCTCTTGCCTCATCAATGCCCACTAGCGTGTCGTGATCAGTCAATGCCAGTACATTGATGCCCGCTGCGTGCGCGCGCTTTACTACTTCAGTTGGTGCGTAAGTACCATCCGAACAGGTACTGTGACAATGTAAGTCATATTTCATAAGATAAACCTTAATATTTTAAAAAATAAGCGTATAAACAATTTAGTAGTAGATAGTCACTATTCATATTGGTTGCTATTGATTGCTATTATTAATGATAATGTCTGAGCCAACTCTCTGGATTTAGCGACTATTGCTGCTGTATTTGATGGTTATATTTGGTTAGCGCTATGGTCATTAGCCACAATAAGACCGTATTACTCTGTAGGTGACGTATATCGCAGGATTATCGTGTTGATTGCTTTTTTTTGCGGCAGTAGACGTGTAAACTACCTCATACGTTTTTGTTGGACACAACCTTTGCTATGAAAGCATTATTAGACTTTATCCCTTTGATTGCCTTTTTTATCGCGGCGCGTTATAACGGTATTTTGGCAGCGGCAGGGGCTTTGCTCGTCGCTACTATCATTGTTTATGCCATTCACTTTATTCGCCAAAAAGGCAAGTTTGATAAGCAACAATGGGTCGTCTTACTATTAACCATTTTGTTTTGCGGTGGCACATTGCTGCTGCGTGATGATATCTATCTGCGCTGGAAATCGCCCATTATCAATGGTATTTTTGCGTTGACCTTGTTTGTCAGTGCCGCTATCAATAAGCCATTAATGCAGCTAGCAATGAAAGAAGTATTTACTTTAACACTTAGTGGTTGGAAAAAACTGACCGTTGCTTGGGCACTTTTCTTCGCCCTCATGGCTGTACTCCATTATATTACAGCATTCACCATGTCAGATGAAGCGTGGATTAACTTCAAGACTTATGGCTGGATTCCGATTATGCTGGTATTCGTCGTGGCTCAGTTTGCTGTACTCAAAAAGCATCTCAACCCTGCGCTGACGGACAAAACCACTAAATAACAGTTATGCGCTGATTGCAGCTACTGTCTTATAATTGATAAAACTGCTTTTAGAGCTCAAAGTAATCAGCCGTTAGCGTTATACGATGTATTTCAAATCAATCATTACGTTTTATTATCAACTAAGGAAGTTCCATGTCTTTATTTGTCATTATTGGTCATGATGTGGCTAATAGCAGCGCACAGCGTCTGATTACTCGCGCTGAACATATTGAGCGGCTGCAGGCGCTAAGTCGTGAAGATCGTCTGGTGATTGCAGGCCCAACGCCGATCGAACATGGCAAAAGCGATATGTCAGGCAGTGTAATCATTGCTGAGTTTGACTCTATCGAGGCGGCACAAGCGTGGGCAAACGATGAGCCTTATTTGCGTGATGGCGTTTATAGCCACGTAGATATCAAGCCATTTATCCAAGCATTGCCTGCGCCCACTGATAAAGTAGCTGCATCGTGAGTCAGAAAGTCCTTTATTTGAATACTCGATTCTATAAAAGTAGCTTGGCTAGCCTGTTACTGATGGCAGCAGTATCAGTGCAAGCCGCGCCAACGGCACCCAACGCAGATGCAGCGAATCCTACAGTAGCCCCTATAAATCAACCTGCTGTAGGCGATGCAGCAACAAGTTCAGCACTAGATATCAATGATACTCTGGCAGCACAGTTGCAACCGTCTACTAAAGCACTGTCCGAGGCCAATCAAGAACTACTCAGCCGTAATGCACAATTGCAACGCCAAGTGAACGACTTGCAGACCCAAGCAAACGTTTTAGTCTATGAGAGCAAAGGTCAGCTGTTTTTGTATGGTGCATTTACCGTTTTAATCAGTTTATTGGTGGGTATTTTTATCTCGTGGCTGGTGTTCGTTCGCCGTGATCGCTGGTAAGCAATGCGCTCTTTATAGATTTAGCCTTTGACCTGCTCTATTCTGCGACGTCTCATTGTATTTTTATGAACTTGATTCTGTCATCAAGAACATTTTTATTATAGTAAATCATCCTACTAAGAAGTTTCCATGTCTATCGCTCATCACACAAACGCTGAACCATTAAACATTATCACACCTGCCAAGGTTGAGTGGCAAATGGATGATACTGGCAATATGGTGCCAGTGTCTGGTGAGTTCGGCGATGTGTATTTTTCGCATGCGGATGGTCTGGCAGAGACACGTCATGTATTTTTAGAGCACAATCAGCTGCCTGATCGCTTGGCAGGCCTTGTACCAAAGCAATGCTTTACGATTGCCGAATTGGGTTTTGGTACTGGGCTTAACTTATTGGCGACTTGGCAGTTATGGCGACAGCTGCGCGATACCTACCCACAACTGGCAGATGCCCGCCTACATTTCATTACCACTGAAAAATTCCCGATACCGCTTGCAGATCTGACGCACATACTTGCCCTATGGGGTCAGCGTGCGCCTGAGCTTGTAGCGTTGATTGAGCCACTTTTGGCTGCGTATCCGCCTCTTATCGCAGGCTGCCATCGTTTGGACTTTTCTTATGATAATCTGACGGTCGATATATGGCTTGGTGATGCAGCCCAGAGCCTTAGCAAACTGGCAATAGAGCGCCCTCAGCAGTCTGCGCCTCAGCCTCATATCGATGCGTGGTTTTTGGATGGCTTTGCGCCTTCTTGCAACAGTACCTTGTGGGCTGACAGTATCTTTACACAGATGCAGCGCCTATCGCGTCCGCATACCACCGCCGCTACTTATAGCTGCGCAGGCATCGTCAAGCGCGGGCTCAAGGAACATGGCTTTGCCATCAAAAAGGTAAAAGGTTTTGGTCGAAAGCGAGAAATGCTCACCGCCATCATGACCGATACAAACCATATTGACGTTACTAGTGATAATAAAAGTTGTGATAACGAAAGCCACGATGCGGAGCAGATAACAACAGATAGCACCTTTAATCACACTGCCATCATTGGTGCAGGCGTTTCAGGGTTGCTAACGGCTTGGTCGCTTGCCAATCGCGGCATTGCGGTCACTTTATTAGACAAAACGGCGCCTCTGGCTGGCGCTTCAGGCAACCCTCGAGCATTGCTTGCCCTAAAAATGACGCCAATTCACCACGTTGATGAACATTTGCATACCATCGGTTATCTTTATAGCAGCAGGCTATATCGAGACCTTAATCAGAAAGCCACACAGCTCAATACAGCGCCAGTACTGGAGCCGACTGGAGCGCTTGATTTACTGGTGAAAGCCAATATTGGCACCGAGCAAATCGAAGATTATCCTGATGAGATGGCAACCACCCTACCCCATGAGCAAGCACAGAATATTAGTGGAATAAAAGAGCAAGACTTATCAGAGAACTTATACTTACCACAGTCTGGTTTGGTCAATCCGCAAGCATTGAAAACTATTATATTGACACATCCGCTCATTCGCTTTCAGCAATTAGAAGTGAGTGAGATTAACGAAACTGAACAGCAAGTGTGTATTGAAGGCAGTGATCAAAATCAGGAGACTGTCTCTATTCTTGCTGATCATGTCGTTATTTGCGCCGCCTTTGAGAGTCATCAATTAGATAAGCGCATTTTTGATTGCCGTAAAATTCGTGGTCAACTGTCTTGGTTTCGTCCTAGCCTAGAGCAACTGATAAATTTGCCAAAAATCCCGCTTAAATATAGTGGTTACTGTGCGCCCTTTAACGCAAAAGCAGGGGATGATGAGCTAAATACTGTCACCGCTGGCAAGCCATATCTATTATTAGGCGCAAGTTTTATCCGCAACGATACAGATACGGACTTAAGAGATGAAGAACATCAGATTAGCCGGGACAAGCTCGTTGCTGCCATTCCTGAGATGGAATCTATCGTGCCAGCCGATACTAGCCTGTGGCAAGGGCGCGCTGGCATTCGCACTCAGACACCGGATTATCATCCAATCGTTGGGCAACTAACCAACAGTCAGCGAATTTGGACGATAAGTGCAATGGGTGCAAAAGGTTATGCGTTGGCACCCATCTGCGCTGAAGCGTTAGCGGGTATGATGCTAGGGTCATTTGCGCCACTATCTAATGCAATGCTCGCACGTCTATCGCCCAATCGTACCCGTTTGCAAACACCGCTCACTTAATATCATTTAGGATGATATTCATGTACATCAAAACAACGATTTCGACGATTCATATTATCTTGTGATATCTTTATTTAATGTTCATTCCGACAATGAGATAAGCATCATGAGCTATCATCAAACCACCATTACCCTACCTACTTATGCCCGTGGTATTCATGTCATCACGCCTATCATCGAGGAAGCCATTGCTCAGCTCATACCGTCCAGTGCCAAAGCGGGGCTGGTTCATTTGTTTTTGCAACACACGTCAGCCAGTCTCGCCATTAATGAAAATGCTGACCCAGATGTAAGATTGGACACAGAGGATTGGCTCAATAAAATCGCCCCAGCCGATCAGCAAGAGTACCGTCATACCTTAGAAGGCTCCGATGATCTACCAGCGCATCTCAAAAGCATAATGATAGGTGTCAGTTTAACCATTCCTCTGATAGATGGTGTCTTGGGTTTAGGGATGTGGCAAGGAGTTTACTTATGTGAGCACAGAGACTTGAAGGGTTATGGCGGACAGCGTAAGCTGGTCATTACAATCAATACGTAATACTATATAGTGATGAGATGGCAGGTTGACCCTTGCAAATTGCCACATTGATATAGCGCGCTATTAACGGATAAACCTGACTATGAAAACCTTTTTACCAAAACGGCTCAGCTTTTTGAACGCTAACACTTACTGCCTCAGTGCACCTGCTATTTTTTTGAGTGTGTTTTTGCTGACTGCCTGTCAAGAAACGCCAGAACCCGAAGAATCTGCCGAAACACCATCTGAAACGTCAACACAGACAACGCCAGTAACGACAAATATCAATGTCAATGAAGCGGCGGATGACAGTATAGAGGAGGTACCGAACTTAGCGCAGACTGCTACTGATTCAGAGCGCGATGTGAGCTTGACTGAACTGGAACAAGACCTTGGAGGCACTGTCGCTGCACCAAGTAATACTGCTACATCGCCCAATCCAGAACAGGCCATTAAAGGCGCACAAATCACTGATGTCCGTTACAAAAGTGAAGCAGGCGACACCTTATCGGTCGTTTTTGAAACGTCAGCTGCAGGGTTGCTCAATGCCATCGTCACTCGACCCAACCAGCCAAAAATGACGCTCAGCGCACCAGAAGGACAAGGTAACAACCCCACTTATCGCTCAGCTGACGGTAACGTCCAACTGGTGAGTCATGCAGGTGGCGGCACCATTGATCTTATCCAAAACAATACCGTCACTAGCTTTGATGCAGTCAGTGCTGAAGCAGAAGTCGTCACTGAATAAGTGCTAATTGCATCCTTTTTGAAAGTCTTATTTTAAATAATTAAAAAGCGGCAAACGTTACTATCGTTGCCGCCTTTTTTCACTAATACTGAATGCTCTCCGCTTACTTGCATTCACTCAAATTTCTAATATATAACTTTATTTATCCAAACCCAGTCGATTGACCAAAAAGTCCGACCAACCAGCTTATCGCCGTCCATATCCCCCAACCAACAAATACAATCACGATGAGTCCCAATATGTCAGGGATATGCAAGTACAGCCACGCTACTATAGGATTGCGCCAAAATGCACCAAAGCGGCCTTGCTGCTTGTCTTCTAATGACTGATGTAAAAAAGGCCGATCCATATGCATGGTTTCAGTGATGCCATACTCCTGATGCAAATGCTCGTGTACGATACCCAATGTCTTGCGGCTAGGGCGAATAAAAATATCTAGCAATGTCCCAATGCCGGGCACAATACCGACCACCATATCAATCAGCGCCAGTCTGACCGCAGGTGTCATTTTATCGGCAGGAACACCCAGCTGACGACCCAGTATAAAAGCATAGCTGGTCAGTATCAGTCCTGCGACATCCCCTGCGAGAGGAATGGTAGAGAGCGCCGCATCCGCACCTATGCCTTGCTTGGTAAAAGGCACGCGGACAAGAGAATCCATTGTATTAGCAAACTTTGCCAGTTTACGCTCGGTGGCAATGACTTGCTCGCGTGTCAGTCCCTGCTCAGCAAGTTTTGCCTGATAATCGACGACTGAGCCATTTGTATTAGAGGATTTCTTTGCTTTAAATCTCGGCAACTTCTTAAATTTATCCATTTAGAGTCGTCCATATACAAGCAATTGCAACGAGGGCAAAAACATAGCGTCCTACCCAGATATTGGCTAAGAATGCCTGAAAGCAAGCCTGCGCATTGCGACTGGCACAAGCGCTGTTTTGTTTGGCAAACATCATCGCCACCAATGCCAATCCGAATACGGGTGTCACGCCTAGCGTCGTTGGAGCAAAGTAATGCCACATAGCCGCGCCCATCATCAGCAAAAATAGCATTTGCAGGATTGAGATAATAATCACATCATAGCGGCCAAATAATATCGCCGTTGATTTGACCCCAATCTTGAGATCATCCTCGCGGTCAGCCATTGCGTACTGCGTGTCATAGGCCACCGTCCAGCACATATAAGCAAAGAATAATAGCCAGCACCAAATATCGGGAGCGCCCTGCACCGCCACATAAGACATCGGTATGGCCCAGCCAAACGCCGCCGCCAAAAATACTTGTGGCAGATGGGTATAGCGTTTCATAAAGGGGTAAATAAACGCCAATACAACAGCACCCAGCGACCAATAAAAAACGGCAACGGGTAAGAAAAACAGCAAACTGGCACTGAGTAATACCAGTACCACAAAAGCTGCGATGGCTTCTTTGGCAGACAAGCGGCCATCTGCTAATGGACGTCCTTTGGTGCGAGTCACATGACCATCTACTTTACGATCCGCAAAATCATTAATCGCACAACCAGCGGCGCGCATAAATATCGCACCGAGGGCAAATATTACAAATATCTTGAGCGTTGGCAGACCTGCTGCAACTCCTTGCTGCTGAGCTTGGCCCATGGCAGCTAACAGTACGCCCCATAATGTCGGCCATAGTAGCAGCTCAATACCCACTGGTTTATCAAAACGCGTGAGCTGGATATAGGCTTGTAGTTTGTCTTTGAATGTCATGGCTTCTTATTATCGTCAATAAAGAGTGTTATATGCTTTTTTGCTAGGGCGTGTCGCTATTTTAAAAATGGTGATAAACGTTTGAATTAGGGACACGCCCTAATCGTTAGATTTGTTTCCATAAGTTATTCGCCTCAATTAGAGACAATTCAGGATACTGTTTACGTAACGCTTTAATCGCAGGGATTTTATCTTTATGTGCTGCTTGTTCGCAAAAATGCCAATTGCTCTTGTGGACTGCTCAATTCCTTTAAACATGCTTCAAGCCGAAGAATCCGAGTGCGCAGCATGATATTGACCAACAATAAGCCTGCACCCATGACCCAAATGATTAGCGTTGACATTTCCTGCTCCTGAATACATGTATTCTAAATACTCAAGCTAATGAATGACGTATGTTTATGCTGATACACTTATTTATCACAAACAGTGGCTATGAAATAATCCTCGAAAAACCGATGTCAGGCAAAATACCCATCAAAACGCACGGCTTCATTATGCCAGCTTTCACTAACCGGCTCATCGGCAAGTAATGGCGCAAATTGCGGCCGCTTGACGATCACGCGACCTTGTCCTTGCGCGCTTCGACTCACAATTGCCTTAGCACTATTTAGCAGTTGGCGCTCTTCCTCTAGCGTTGGTGGACGCGCCAATTGATGCAGCGCTTGCATGTGCTTGCCGACTTTGGCACCTTTACCTGTCTTACTGTCTTGGTAGCTATCCTCTGGAAACATGGGATCTAAATACACCACATCGACTGCATTGCCATCATTCGATATATCGTCAGCTTTTAGGCTCGCAAAATAACTCAGTGCATCAGTATTGATAATATGTAGGCGACTCATGAGCTTTTGCCAATTAGGCTGCGCGCTCATACGCTGCTGCTCTGCAAGTAACAGCAACGCCATTAGCGGCTGCTGCTCAAGCATAATGACTTGTGCGCCAGTACTGGCCAATATCAAACTATCATGGCCAAAGCCGGCCGTGGCATCGATAACATGGCTATCTGCGGTAATCTTTGCTGCTTGCAGTAATAGCTCCGACTTACGACCAGCAGTCACCACGCGGCGTTGCAATTTATCCCACTCTGGTGACACGCTCAGTCCATCACTAAGCCACGATAGCTTATCTTTTTCATCAAGCAGCAAAATAAGTTGAGAGGATGTTTGGCTCAGTTGCTGGCGACGTTTTTGTGTTAATTTCTCCGTGGAGAGCTCAGTCTTTAGGACGATTGGTAATTTGTGCTCAGCTATCAATGCCTGTAAGCGCTCAATCTGAGCTTGTTGGTTGTCATTCACATAGAACAATTGGCACTGTACAAGGTCACCTGACTTATTATCTGTGTGATGCAGCACTGTCATAACCATCATCCTTTTTACTTATAACTGCTTACTTTTTACCTATAGCATTACAAGCCATCGTACAAATCTAGCCCGCCATTTGGTAACCAAAGCCCCAAGCCGCAACCAACACGATAACACCCGTGATAATGCGTAACCAAGCAAAAATAGTAAAGTCACGGCGACTCACCCATGCTACAAGCAGGCGAATACAGAGTAGCGCCACGACAAACGACACGATGGTTCCAACACCTAATATCAACCAGTCTTCACGATTGCTCAGTACATCGCCGTGTTTGAGCAGATCTAATAATGCCGCGCCTACAATGACAGGAATACCCAAAAAGAAAGAAAACTCAGCGGAGGCTTTACGCGAGACTCCAAGCCATAGCGACCCAATGATCGTCGATCCTGAGCGTGACGTCCCTGGTATCAGAGCCAAACATTGAAACAGACCAATCATTAGGGCCGTTTTTATACTGACATCTTCTGCTTCTTTTGCAATGATGGTTTTAGGGCGCTTTTCCACATAGAATATGAGCAGACCACCGATGATGAGCATAATGGCAACGACAATAGGATTAAACAAATAAGTTTTGATTTCATCAGCAAAGGTAAAGCCAACAATCATCACAGGAATGGTCGCGACAATGAGACTGAGTCCCAGTTGCCTAGGATTGGTCATGCCTTCTGCTTTACCTGTTATGAGACCCATCAATGCTTGCCACAGTCTGCCCCAATAGTCATATATCACTGCCAAGATAGCACCAAGCTGTACCACGACCACAAACAAATCGACTTTTTCTTTGGTCCAAAATCCCATCACATCGGCTGATAAAATCAAATACCCCGTGCTGGAGATAGGCAAAAACTCTGTGATACCTTCCACGATACCCATGATGACAGCTTGAACGAATAACAGTATATCCACAATGACTTTCCTAAAAACAGGCCGATTGGCTGTCCTATGTTGACGTTGGTTTTATATTGATTAATGCTTAAAAAATACTCAAAAGCTACGCTTTGCCTTGCTCTTTAAGTGTTTTCCAAGCTTGGTTACGTAGATATTTTGGTAGCGCTTGCGCCGCCTCCGTACCACCATCGTTTGCAAACTGAGCAACACCAAGCTGCCCGATGATAACAGCGTCTGGCCAGACGTCTTCATGGCACACTTGCTGATCATGCAATGCTAGTAGTACTGATCCATTCCCCGCGATAGGGAGATTCAGTGCTGTTTGGCTATCATAATCTAATAGCTGCTCAGTGCTATCACTGCCATGAGCCCATACTGGCTGCATGATGCTATAACCTAACTCGTCGTCAACTACCAACTCATACTGTCCGAAATAGACTTGCTGCATACGAGCATCAAGGGCGCTGTATAGGTGTGTCAGCCCGTACTGCTGATACGCAGATTGTGCAATCGCTTGTAGGCTAGAGACACCAACACAAGGCAAGTCATGCGCGACAGACAACGCTTGCACCACTGCCGTGTTGATACGAATACCGCTAAACGCACCCGGTCCGCGATTAAATATTAAAGCCTGTATATCAGCAAGACGTAGCTGCGCCTCAGATAGTGCAGCATCAATCATCGGTAAGATCTGCTGAGTTTGCTGACGCTTGCCTGTTTCGGTATGGTTCGACAGTACCTGTCCGCTCGAATCTAAAATCGCGATCGAACACTGATCGAACACGGTATCCATTGCTAAAAACATCACAACCTCGGCTTTTACTTTTGGCGTTCTAAATGGGTTTGTCAGATTTTAATAATTTTTAATAGTTATTTATTATTTATGTACTATCAAAATTTAGACAGAATGAAACAGCGCCTATCATAGCATTTAGGCTAAATGAATTTTATCAATTTCTACGCTTTTCCACACTTTATTCATCTGTACTTATTCATAGCTAACCATAAAAAACCCTAAAGCTTAGGTAGCTTTAGGGCATATATAAAATACTTTCAGTATGCATCACGATGGCTTAGAAGCGTGTTTTAAACTTCTTGGGTGCTTGGTTTTGCATTTTTTGCATTTCTTGCATCTGCTTTTGCATCTCTTCGGTGCTCGGCATATTGTTCGGATCCAGTCCCATTTGCTTGGCCATTTGTTCTGGATTCACGTTTTTAGTGCCTTGCTGACCGCCGCCAAACAATGGGCCGCCACCGCCTGCGCTACCACCACCCATGAGGCCTTGCATAGACTTCATCATTTTACTGATGCCTTCAGGCTTTGAGATCATTTTCATCATTTTTGCCATTTGCTTGTGCTGCTTGAGCAAACGGTTAACATCTTGAATCTCACGGCCTGAGCCTGCAGCGATACGGCGCTTACGACTTGGATTAATCTTATCAGGGTTTTTGCGCTCAAACGGCGTCATTGAATTAATCAACGCCTCCATCTCACGTACTTTTTCTTCTGGCTTGGCTTCTTCGACGGCTTTTTGCATGTCTGAGCCGCTCATACCTGGCATCTTATCTAAGAAGCCCGCCATACCGCCCATACTTTTCATCTGCTGGAACTGGGTTAATAGATCCTCAAGGTCAAAATCACCGCCTTTTTGCATCTTTTTCGCCATTTTTTCGGCTTTATCACGGTCGATTTTTTGCTCAACCTCTTCGACCAAACTCAGTACGTCGCCCATACCAAGGATACGCTGGGCAATACGCTCAGGGTGGAATAGCTCTAACTCGCCTAGTTTCTCACCGCGGCCCAAGAACTTAATTGGCTTGCCGGTGATAGCGCGTACAGACAGCGCCGCACCGCCTCGTGCATCGCCGTCAGTCTTAGTTAAGATAACACCCGTCAATGGCAACGCATCATTAAAGGCTTTTGCGGTATTGGCGGCATCTTGACCCGTCATTGCATCGACGACGAATAGTGTCTCAGATGGGTTAACCGCCGCCGTTAGCGCCTTAATCTCATCCATCATGGTATCGTCGATATGTAGACGACCTGCCGTATCAAT
>CENM01039661.1_pt1 | contig 15106 bp, 10 predicted proteins | sample 530261 | NCBI WGS metagenome assembly CENM01 (sample SAMEA2619854, study PRJEB7988) | marine metagenome | biome: marine biome (ENVO:00000447); feature: deep chlorophyll maximum layer (ENVO:xxxxxxxx); material: "saline water (ENVO:00002010), including plankton (ENVO:xxxxxxxx)" | depth 80 m
CCCAGTGCTTGCGATTCTAACCCTTTTAAGTAATCTAAAGCCTCTGCAACCGCAGGAGCGAGGCTCGCTACCACTAGCGTAAACACATTGTGATAAGGCGTATTCAAATTTTGAACATAATCATTGGATTGATTTTTAATCGTATCAATCGACAGAGAAGTGATATCTCGCTGTAGTTTGGGGTGGGCGAATAGTTTGGCAGTATTGACATGCGCCTCAGGCGTTAAGACTAAATAATGCTGGTCAGGTAAATTGATGGCAGTTAATTCTTCACCGATACCCATGGCAATGGCATCTTGACCAAAGATAAAGATTGGCACGTCTGCGCCTACTTTTGCACCGATTTTTATCAGCGCATCACAAGTAACGTTAAGCTGCCAAAGCTCATTGAGCACCAGCATAGTCGTTGCGGCGTTGGATGAGCCACCGCCCAATCCTGCACCCATGGGCAAATGCTTGTCTAACGTGACAGTGACTTGTGCCAATTGCCTAGGTAGAGTCTCTGACTGTATGGCAAAAGCGAGCAATGCGCGCGCCGCTTTGAAGATTAAGTTGTCTTCTATATTGGCAGTTATCGCCTCGGCACCAGCTAATACTAATAGCTGATGACAGAGGGTATTGGCATCTGCTTTATTATCAGCCGTTTGTATCACAACATCATCTATGAGTGAAAAATGCAAATAATCGCCCCAATCAAGCAGGCGAAACACCGTTTGCAAATTATGATAACCGTCAGCACGCTTGCCTGTAATATGCAAAAATAGATTGATTTTTGCAGGGGATAGACGCGTAACAGTAGAGTCAGATGCTTCGGCTATGTTTTCAATCATGTTTTTTCATCATAAGGTACAGTCATAAACGACTATGTTAATGAGCAATAGGGGCTGATTTTTCAGTGGTGATACCCTAGTAATGACGGACTAGTGATTAATCGTCATCACCACTTTATTGCCCTGTGGTTGTACAGCGCTGATTTTACTAGGGAGCTTGTCATTCCCTTTATAAGTAAAGCTGGCACTCCAGTCGCCATTGACTGAGCTGATCAATCGGTTTTGAGCATCTAGCTGCGGAGCGCTATCTGAAGGCGCGGGGCGACCAGAAATCCAGTAAGGCATTTGCGAGATAGGCGCTTGCCAGCCAGTGGCTTTTTGTAATAGTTCCTCAGGGTCATCAGCGGTCAATGTACCTGTCTTTTCACTGACTAGTGTCGCGGTTTGTCCATTGTACTCAATGTTGGTTTTACCAATGCCAAGCGCGCCGATGAGTTCAATAGCAAAACGATCGTTTTCTTGTCCCCATGCATAAAACGCACTACCGCCTTGGGTACCTGAGGTGTCATTAGCAGGTGTGGTCACCCCAATTTTACCCGTGATATTAAAGCTCTCTAGCTTTTTGGGCTGATTTGCGTTTTGAGCTTGCATTGTGGTTGGTTGATTGGTCGCATTGGCTGTTTTTAGTGACTGACAGCCAGAGGTAATCACCATTGTAGTCGCTATCGCAGTAAGCAAAGCCAGTTTATTTGGTTTATAAGACATCGTTGATGCTGACATAATGTGCTCTCAAAATGGGAAAATGGACAGGTTAACAAAGATATTAGCTTAAGGGCTATTTGTTGCTCGGTTATGCACGGCTGTTAGCTTCTTATACGTCCCTTGTAATTGATAAGTGCTTTGTGACGTGTCAAGCCTAATGGCATCATGCCGCAACAGTTATTTTGAAAAACCACTATCAATATAGCTGTATGCTGTCATTGATATTGTGTTGTCCAAAGGAGAAGCGCTGTTGCAAGTCTGCGAGTAGTGCTTCGACTTTTTCGTTATTGCCAAGACCTTGATAAGCACGCAGTAATAGCGTGCCTGAGCGCAGAGTTGGGAGCACATCGTAAGGCGTTTGCAGATAATCGATGACTTGCTTATAGTTTTCTTTGGCCAGTGCATTACCCGCCAGTACATTGAGCGCTTGCAAGTGCAGCTCGTTGTCGTAGCGCGGATCATCATAACGAATTTGGATGATATCGGTCGCCAAGGCCAAGCCTTGCTCAGAGCTACGCTCGTTGGCCAATAGCAACTGTGCATAACTGAGCTGATAGGATAAATTGGTAGGATCGAGCGCCTGCAAATGATTAAGAAGTGTACGTTTGACGACATAGTCGCTTTTGTCATCTAACAGTTGGACACGGGCAAAGAGTAACATCTCATTATCAGGGTATTTACGAGCGGCCCGCGTCAATAGACGTAAGGCTTCTTCTGATTCATTTTGCTGCCACAAAATATCGGCTTGCATCACAAAGGTGTCAGGGGCGAACACCGTAAAGTCTTTGCGTAGCTTTTCTAAAGTAGCAATGGCAGCGTCGACGTCGTCATTGAGCAATTCAAATGCGACCACTTTTCGACGTGCTTCTAATACTAAGTCTTCTTGCATCACGGCATTGAGATAGTATTTGGCTTTATCAAACTGCTGCTGGCGCTCAGCACTGATACCGAGATAGTAATAAGCTTGGTCAAGGTAAGCGGGGTTTTTGGCAAGCATATTGAGTAGATCATCCGCACTCGCATATTCTTCGATATCCAAGCTCACTAGTGCTGCTAACAAGGTAATCTCAGCATCGTCGTTAAAGCGGCTGTGGGCTTCGAGCAATAGTTTCCAAGCTTGCTCGCTTTGTTTTAAGTCTAATAAGTAGCGAATCTCGTACAGGTACAAACTTTTGCTATCAGGATTGCGCAAGCGTGCTTGGCTTATATAGTTGACCACAGTTTCAGAGGTGACGATTTTGCGCAAGATGTCAGCCTTTAGGGTGATAAAAGGCACATAATCAGGCTGGCGCTCTAGCGCACGGTTGATATGCACGATAGCGATTTCGGGCTCATTAAATTGGTAAAGTAAACCAGCTTTTAATACGGACAGTGAAGCATTTTGCTCACTATCTAGTGGCTGCAAAGCGGCAAGCAGCTCGCGTTTGTCATCGTCATTATTGGGATAAATACCGATAAGGATTCCGCTCAAATCTGCACGCGGATCGTAACGCAAGATGCGGTTTAAGGTCTCGCCAGCTAAGATATAGTCGTGTGCTCGTAGTGCCAAATGCGCCACATAAAACCAAGCAGGTACATGATCAGGATTCTGGTCTTGCCATGATTTCGCAAAGGCTAATGAATCCTCAACCCTTTCATTACGCAATGATAGAGTTAGCGCCCTCTCAAATACCGCTGTGGCATCTTCTTTAAAAGATTGTTGCTTATAGATCGTAATCGCACGTTGTTTGTCATCACGATCCGCAGCAAACTCTGCATCTAATAGAGCATATAAACTGGGTTCGTTGAGTTCAGGCTGCCATAGGCTGGCTGGCGCTAGACCATCAATGTTGGTTACGTTATCTGTCATTTGGCTGTTTTTATGAACAGTCGTGCTGATAGAGGTGCTAGAAGTAGCATTATTATTTGCCCCGTTATCGCTAGTAATGACTGATGCTGGTGGCGTTTTTGCGGCCAATTCTGTATCAGCATGGCTGGCATGTGCAGGTACGGCAAGGCATAAACAGACGGCCAATGACAACGCTAGCTTATAACGCTGGCACAAACGATCGATAACGACCTGCAATAAAGCGCGGAGGCTAGATTGCTCGTTATAAAGAGGTTGTGATCTAGATAATGATCCAAAAAACATCATAGATAGTCGTGTTCGCCCATGGTTTACCTACATAGCTGAGGCAATTTATTTTAATCATTTCAAATCAAATAGTGGTAAAGAGTACCCATGACAAATATTATAAGAGCGGATGAACAGTATAAACAATAGCATCCGTGTTACTTATATCTGAGCAATCATCATTCTATTGATAGGCTATGACTGATACTTGTTTTAAGCATGAGTTATCTTGCTAAGACTTTTATACAAATAGGTATATTGATCAGAATACTGTGGAAATATAACAAGTTAGGCGACACTAAGCGAATGATTTATGGCGATCTTAGCGACTATTTGCCAAAACACATCCATTGATTTTATCAATCATATCGGTAGTTGATTTGTTACATTTGCGACCAAATACAGAGATATCGCTATCATAGATGGGTGAGTGTTAATTAACGCCAGCAATAATGATATAATAAGCGGTTTTTAGGGTCTTCCTTTCAGCGCTGTCGTCAAAAACTGTCTTTTAAAAATAATAAGATAGCGTGAGTGAGCAGCTAGGCGTCATGTTTATGGTCTATCGATAATGAGATTAGTGGTCATTGGGGTCAATCACAAAACTGCACCAGTCGCTCTGCGAGAGCGTTTGGCGCTGGTGGGCGACGATGTGAATGTCGCGCTTGAGCAAATAGAATCCTTCACGGATGGCAGTGTGATTGTCTCCACTTGCAATCGAACTGAGATCTACGCGCTTGTGCCCCATACGTTGACCCCGCACCACTCACACTCATCAAGCTCGGCAGTCAATGAGCAGACAGATCACGCCATCTCTCATAATGATTTTAGTAGCAGTGCTCATGTCACATCAAGCATGATCAGCGCTCATATCCTCAAGATTAAGACGTGGCTTGCTGAATTCAAACAGCTGCCACTCGTAGATATCGATCCTTATCTCTATGTGCACCGCGACACGCACGCATTGACCCACTGGCTAAGAGTCGCAGCGGGGCTGGATTCTATGATACTGGGTGAGCCGCAAATACTTGGTCAAATCAAGCGCTCTGTGCATTTGGCACAAGAGCAAAAAGTATTGAGCAATCAGCTCGGTTGGATCGTTGATCAAGTATTTGCCGCTGCCAAACGAGTACGTAATGAGACGCAAGTGGGTGCACAAGCGGTATCGCTGAGTTTTGCGGCGGCCAAATTGGTCACGCAGATATTTGATGACTTGCCGAGTCGTACGCTATTGGTCGTCGCGGCAGGTGAGATGAATCGCTTGGTTGCCACCCATATCGCAGGACTTGGCGTTGGGCGAGTGATTATTTGTAATCGTAATCCTGAGCGTGCTGAGGCATTGGCGGCTGAACTGCGTAGTCCCAATCGCCGCATAGACGTCAGACCCTTGCAAGATTTGCCGCAAGTGCTGGCAGACGCCGATATTGTCAGCAGCTGTAGTGGTAGTATGGATTTATTGATTGATAAAACCATGACCATGCAAGCGCTTAAGCGTCGCCGTTATCAGCCAATGCTAATGATAGATTTGGCCGTACCACGTGATATTGACTCAACCATCAGTCGCATGGATGATGTCTATCTGTATTCTGTCGATGATTTGCAGCATGTGATTGCTGGCAATATTGAGCAGCGTCGGCAAGCGGCGGTCGATGCGGAACTTTTAGTCAGTCAATTGGTCGTTGAAATAGATCGTCGCTTCCAAGTTCGTCAAGTGGGTAAAGACATCCAGCAGTATCGTACCTGTACTCAAAATCAAGTAGATAAGCTACTGCATGAGTCCATTGCTAAGCTGCAACAAGAAGATAACAGTCCAGAAGACATTCTCATTGAGCTGTCACGGCGCCTGACTCAAACACTGACGCACGCACCATCCAAGCTCATGCGTAAAGCGGCCCGCGAAGGTGATAGCGATTTGCTAGATTTTGTGGTGTCTGGGCTACAGGATGCCCATCGCGGGCGCTAATGTTCTCACAGCGTCGATCAACGAACACTTACCAATAAAACTCTAATCACGCAAGCCATATCAGTGCCTGAGCGTATCGTTGTCAACCTCTAGTATCAGTGCTACTATCAAATCTTATGGATGATTTGGGTCAAGACAGTTTGGCTTGACATAGGGTGATGAGACTCGCTCATGTTGTGACTATAACGTGACTAGAAATAGTTTCGCCCCATGTTTATAGCCCTCATTAATGTGTATTAGAATCAGTGCGTTTGCATATCATGAATCTGAAGCATTGATATCAAAACAACACATGACCTCATCATCAAAGACAGTAGCGCTGGGTTAAAGGGTTATCTTGTCTATCCTATATCTTCTTCATTTTTGTTCGATATGAGTATTCGGTTGATACCAATCATCTATGGTACTTAACGATATTAGTATCTATATTATTTCCTATCCCCATATTATGGTATAAAAATAAGGTCCAAAAAATTAAGAAACAGTCATCATCTAATCATATACTAGGAGTGTTCCATGCCTGCATTACGTCAAGATATCGATCCAAACGGCTTATTAGAGTATTCGGTGGTCTACACTGATCGTGCGCTAAACCATATGTCAAAAGCCTTTCAGCAAGTGATGAATGACTTATCTAGTGATCTAAAATCTGTCTACAACGCGGATGCCGTGGTGATCGTACCGGGTTCTGGTACTTATGGTATGGAAGCGGTCGCGCGTCAACTGGCAAATGACGAAGATTGCCTCATCATTCGTAATGGTTGGTTTAGCTATCGTTGGACGCAGATTTTAGAAAAAGGCAAAATTGCCAAATCCTCTACCGTGCTCACAGCCAATCGTGCAGATGATAGCGAGTTACCAAAGCCGTTTGCACCAGTCGATATCGACACGGCGGTAGCTAAAATCAAAGAAGAGCAGCCAGCAGTGGTATTTGCGCCGCACGTCGAGACTTCGTCTGGCATGATTTTGTCAGATGATTATATCAAAGCGTTGAGCGCGGCTGTGCATAGTGTCGGTGGATTGTTGGTTATCGACTGTATCGCGTCAGGCTGTGTCTGGTTAGACATGAAAAACTTGGGTATCGATGTGCTGATTAGCGCGCCGCAAAAAGGTTGGAGCAGTACACCAGGCGCTGGTCTTGTCATGCTAAGCGAGGCGGCGGTCAAAAAAGTAGACAGCACAGAGTCTGATAGCTTTAGTATTGATCTAAAGCAATGGCTAAATATCATGCGCGCTTACGAAAACGGCGGTCATGCCTACCATGCGACGATGCCGACAGACAGCTTACGCCAGTTCCGTGATGCGGTGAATGAAGCCAAAGCGGTTGGTTTTGATAAGCTATGTGAGGCGCAGTGGACGCTTGGCAAACGTATTCGTGAAGTACTAGAAGCCAAAGGCATCGAGAGCGTTGCGGCTAAAGGCTTTCAAGCGCCTGGCGTTGTTGTGTCTTATACCGATCGTGATGATATGCATAAAGGCAGCGCTTTTGCGGCAGCGGGTGTGCAAATCGCCGCTGGTGTACCCTTAAAAGTAGGTGAACCTGACAGCTTCAAGACGTTCCGTTTGGGTCTGTTTGGCTTGGATAAATTAACCGATATCGACGGTACGGTCACGCGTTTTGAGTCCGCACTGGATGAAGTACTAAGCCAGTAGTTATGATTGAGAAACCTTTTAAAATGATACCGCTAACTTTATAAGTACTTCTGAAGACGCTTTTATCATCATAAAATACTGAGCCGTTATTATCATCATACGTGCTCAGTATTTTTTTACCCTTTTATTATATTTTATAATATAATGTATTTATATAAATAGAACGTTAAGCAAATACTTAATAAACCTAAATGGGTAGTCCGTTATGAGTATACAAATAGACTGGCAAGCATTTACACCGATCTCTTTAGTCGGTGGTCTGATGCTAGGGGTGGCGACGGTTATTTTGCTGCTCGGTATCGGGCGTATAGCCGGTATCAGTGGCATTTTTTCAAGCTTACTAAAACCCAAGCGTGTAGAGATGTGGCAGGTGCTGTTTATACTGGGTTTGGTCATATCGCCCGTGCTGTACAGGCTGGCAAGACCGCTACCTAACGTAGAGATTAGCACTTCTTTGCCACTGTTGATTGCCGCAGGGCTATTGGTGGGCTTTGGCACGCGTCTTGGCTCAGGCTGTACCAGTGGGCATGGTATTTGTGGTAATGCACGTCTGTCTCCACGCTCACTGGCCGCGACCGTCACCTTTATGCTGTTGGGTATTGTGACCGTGTATATCGGTCGTCATGTCCTAGGGCTACTGTAAATGCTCAATGGCAGATTGCTATGAGATTGCTAGTAGGACTAAAGCACGCACGACATATGATAGTTAATAGAAGATAATAATAGCGAGAGACGACGATGCTAAAAAATATAATCGGATTGCTGGCAGGGTTATTGTTTGGGTTTGGGCTGCTGGTGTCAGGTATGACAGACCCTGAAAAGGTGCAAGGGTTCTTAGATGTGTTTGGCGCATGGGATATCTCCCTTGCACTGGTGATGGGTGGTGGTTTGTTCCTTGCATTTTTTGGCGTACTATTGGCCAAGCGTCAAGAGAATAGCTGGATTGGCACGCCCATTGATATGCCAAGCAAAACCGTCATCACCAAACAATTGATTATCGGAGCCATGTTGTTTGGTATCGGCTGGGGGCTGGTCGGTATTTGTCCGGGGCCAGGCATCGTCTTGCTCGGGACGGGTCAGTGGCAAGCGTATGTGTTTATCCCTGCGATGATCATAGGGATGCTGGTCTATCAGTGGTTTGAGCCAAAAATTGGCTGATATAGTTAGTTCTCTATAAATTGGATACGGTGTCAGCCTCGCTTAGTCTACTATTTGTAGTACCTTTACTTGGCTTCCTTGTCTCCAAATTATATTGAACCAACTATAGTATAAATAGGCTAGCACTCGAAAAAAGGTCAGCCACGTATATGTGATTGACCTTTTTTATGAATGTTAGTTGATGACAGGATTTAATGTATTGTCAGATCACTTAGCACTCGCAGTGACTTTTGACGTTTCGTGCGCCAACGATTTGGCTGCTTGGCGTAGCTCAAACTTTTGTACTTTACCCGTACTGGTCTTTGGGATTTCGGCAAAGACGATATATTTTGGCACTTTAAAACCTGCTAAGTGCTGACTACAATGCGCCATTACCGCATCGCGTTGCAAGGTGCTGCCCTCATGAATCTCGATAAAGGCGACGGGCACTTCGCCCCATTTATCATGTGGCGCGGCGACGACCGCACAGCTCTCAATCGCAGGGAGCTTGTATAAGACATTTTCGACCTCGATACTAGAGATGTTCTCACCGCCTGAGATGATAATGTCTTTGAGCCTGTCCATGATTTTGATATAGCCATCAGGGTATTTGACACCCAAATCCCCCGTGCGGAACCAGCCATCAGTGAATGCTTCTTCAGTGGCTTTGCGGCTTTTTAGATAGCCTTTCATCACCATATTGCCACGTAGTGCCAGCTCACCCATCTCTTCGCCATCGGCGGCGACTGGCTCAGTCGTGCCTTGTTTAAATACCTCAAACCCTGTCATTAAGTGTGAGGTCACGCCTTGACGTGATTTTTTTTGGGCGCGGGTGGCGACATCAAGATCACTCCATTCTTCTTGCTCAGCGCAAACGGTCACTGGCCCATAGACCTCAGTGAGACCGTAGACGTGAGAGATATCAAAGCCCATCTCTTCCATTGCTGCCAGCATGGTTTCAGATGGCGGTGCCCCAGCGACCCAGCCTTTGACGGTATGCGTAATGGCTTCCTTATACTCAGGTTTGCCGCCTGCAATCATATTATGGACGACGGGCGCAGAGCAGTAATGGGTCACTTGATGCTTGGCAATCAGCTGCAATATCAAATCCGCATCAATCTTACGCAAGCAGACATTGACCCCAGCGCGCTCAGCGATGCTCCACGGGAAGCACCAACCGTTACAATGGAACAGCGGCAACGTCCACAAGTAGGTCGGATGCTTTGGCATATCCCAATCCAAAATATTCGACACCGCATTGAGCGTAGCACCGCGATGATGATAAACGACGCCTTTTGGTTTGCCTGTTGTGCCAGAGGTGTAGTTCAGGGCAATGGCATCCCATTCATCCGCTGGCATCTCCCAATTATCCAAGCTGTCTGAACTGGCAACCAATGCTTCATAGTTCATCTGTCCAAACGGCTCGACATCGATAGCATGATCGGTCGCATGAATGACAATGAGGTTTGGGAAGGTCTCATCGATGATCTCAGCGTGCTCCGCAAACTCGCTATCCAAGATCAGCACCTTGGCCTCTGAATGCTGCAAACAAAAGGTCAGGGCGTTGATATCAAGGCGCGTGTTCAACGTGCAGAGTACGCCGCCTGACATGGGTACGCCAAAGGCGCATTCGACCATCGCTGGCGTGTTTGGTAGCATGACGGCGACCGTATCGTTTTTATCGATACCCAATTTGCGTAAGCCATCCGCCAATTGACGGCAGCGCGTATAAGTATGTTGCCATGTCTGAGTGAGATTGTTGTGTGCAAGGTCATCATAAATGATCGCAGTCTTATCGGGATAAACCTGAGCGCTACGGATAATAAAATCAATAGGGGTGAGCGGTTGATAATTGGCAGCGTTTTTGCCGAGGCCGGTATGAAAATCTGTCATGATGATAATCCTTTATCGTATTTTTATAACGCGTCAATAGGGTAACGCAGCACCGTAATTTAACATAGAAAGGTGTTAGATTAGAATAGTCGATGTTTATCGATTAGTCTAATGGGCGGTGAGGAGGAAGTGATAAAATAGTTGTCTGATTATAAAAAAACATTGTCAACACTGGAGCGGGTTTTATCGTAATAACCTAACGATACGCCACCAGCCCGTGTGATAATTGGCACACTTCACGATCATATTCTGATCGTCGCTAAATAGTGCTCACTCATCAGTCGTTTGTCTGCATAGCTAGTGATAATAGCGGTGTGTTACGATACCAGTAACGCTAAATCCCGTAGCACCACGATTTCTACAAAGCCATTTTTAAGAAGCCGTCTCAAAAAACATTCATAAGGAAAATGATATGACCGCCAGCCGTTCTGCCAATACGATCGATTCCGCCAGCACTAATGAATATTATCCACATTTATTTGAGCCATTAGATTTGGGTTTTACCACGCTAAAAAACCGCTTGGTCATGGGCTCTATGCATACAGGGCTTGAAGACCGTTTCTATAACTACGGTAAGCTGGCGGCGTATTTTGCAGAACGTGCCAAAGGCGGCGTGGCAATGATGATCACAGGCGGCATCTCACCCAATCGCGAAGGTTGGTTGTTGCCTGCTGGCGGTACGATGAATACCAAAGCTGACGTCATCAATCACCAACGCGTCACTCGTGCTGTGCATAAGCATGACAGCAAAATCATCATGCAGATATTGCACAGTGGTCGCTATGGCTATCATCCGTTTGCGGTATCCTCCAGCCCAATCAAATCCCCAATCTCGCCGTTTAAACCGCGCAAGATGAGCATAAAAAATATCGAGCAGACAGTCAAAGACTATGCTCGTTCAGCGCGTCTTGCCAAACAAGCAGGCTATGACGGTGTCGAAATCATGGGCTCTGAGGGCTACTTACTCAATCAGTTTTTATCGCGCCACGTCAATCAGCGTAGTGATCAATACGGCGGCGATATCAATGGCCGGATGAAGTTTGCCGTCGATGTGGTCAAAGCTGTTCGCGAAGCCGTGGGTGAAGATTTTATTATCCTATTCCGCTTGTCAGTGATTGATTTGGTCAAAGATGGCAACGTCATGGATGAAGTCATCACCGTGGCAAAAGCGCTAGAAGAAGCGGGCGTGACGATCATGAATACGGGCATCGGCTGGCATGAAGCGCGTGTCCCGACGATCGTCACCAGCGTACCACGCGCCGCTTTCGTTGATTTCACCGCTGAGATCAAAAAACACATCAGCATCCCGATGATGGCGGCCAACCGTATCAACATGCCAGATACCGCAGAAAAAATCATCGCTGATGGTCAGGCAGATGTGATTCAAATGGCGCGTCCATTCTTGGCGGATGCAAACTGGGTCAACAAAGCCAAAAACGGTCAGACAGATCGTATCAATACCTGTATCGCCTGTAACCAAGCGTGTCTCGATCATACGTTTGAAAACAAACGCTCGACTTGTTTGGTCAATCCACAAGCCTGTTATGAGACAGAGCTGGTGTACAAAAAAACCAAGAAACCGAAAAAAGTCGCCGTTATCGGTGGCGGGGTCGCTGGTATGTCAGCCGCTCATGTCGCCGCCTTACGTGGTCATGAAGTGACCTTGTTTGAAGCCAAAGATGTGTTGGGTGGACAGTTCAACTACGCCAAAGTCATCCCGGGTAAAGAAGAGTTCTTTGAGACTGTTCGCTACTATATCAACGAGCTTGAGCACTTAGGCGTCGAGATTAAACTCAATACCTTTGTGGATAAAGACATGCTGGAAAAAGCCAAGTTCCATCATGTTATCGTCGCCACTGGCGTTGTACCTAGAAGTCTCGCAGGTAAGCTTGAAGGAGCTGATCTGCCACAAGTGATCAGCTACGCAGAATTGCTCTCTGGTGAAAAAGCCGTGGGCAACACCGTGGCGGTCATCGGTGCGGGCGGTATTGGTTTCGATGTCAGTGAGTATCTGACCGCCAATCACGGACAATCGCTGGATGAAATCGGCCCTGAAGGTCTCAAAGATCCAGACTATCGCCCTGAGCCGCAGTCCATCAGTGAGTGGCGCGAGGAATGGGGCGTGACCAACGATACCGATTATCAAAGTGATGGCGGACTGGTCAGACCTAAAGCGATTAAGCCCATTCGCCAAGTCTATCTGATGCAGCGTAGCAAAGGCCGTTTGGGTAGTGGTCTGAACAAAACCTCAGGCTGGGTACATCGCGCGCATATCAAATCGCATGGCGTCATCCAAGTCGCTGGCGTGCAGTACGACAAAATCACCAACGAAGGTATTTGGGTCACCAACTCTCAAGGTCAAAGCCAGCTACTCCGTGTCGATAGCGTCGTCGTCTGTGCCGGTCAAGAGTCCGTCGCCAGTCTGATGCCAAACGTTGGCGATGCGCCAGACGCGCAATATCATCTTATTGGCGGTGCTAAGCTTGCCGCTGAGCTAGATGCCAAACGTGCGATTCGTGATGGGGCTGAGGTTGCGGCAGGGATTTAAGGATTATTTAGACTTTTCAAATAATCTATATTTGAAAAAATGAATGTTTTGACAAAGGCTGTTTTTCTTGAGAACAGCCTTTGCTTAAGTACATTAATTTGCTAAAGAAACTAATTCTTGAAATTATTAATGATTCTTTATCTAGCTTGATTAAGGGATATTAAGTATTTTTTTTACTATTTTGTCATATATTAATTCTTTATGTATGATATTGATATCACTTCGATGTATGTCAGCATGTTTTTTCAATACTATTACTGCTTCCAGAGAGACTTCCTTTTTTATACTGAAAAACGATCCCAAAAGAAAATAAAGCCCTAAAAACAGTAATACATACTGATTGTCTACAGAGACATAGATTTTTGATAAGTACTCATATTCTAAGAAATAAGATAGAAAACCTACAATGAAAAAAACCGAGAGCATATAGTAAAAATAAGAATATATTTTATTTAGTGTTTTTAATATAGGGTATGAATATCTATAAATTAAGCAGATATTTTCATTTTCGTAAGTAATATAGTTATTTGCTTTTCTAAAAGTCGATAACTCAATATCGCAAGAATTGTTGGAGATATCAATAATTTTTCTACGATAATATTTACTTATATTTAATTTATAAATCTTGTGGAACACCTCTCTTTCATAGGTAGTAACTAACTGTTCTCTGAGTTTGTTATCAACTTTTTCTGTTTCAAAAGCTTCTTTGAGCTTATCCAAGCTATAGTATCTATTCTCTTGGTAAGATTTACATACCTTTCCTATCTCAAAAAGTATTTTCAATGTTGCCATGATAATTGCGATTGGCCATAAACTGTCTAAAGATTCAAGATTTAAACCTAACATTTCTGACTTCTATGTGATAAAAAATTAAACTATACACTTTTAATCATAAATTAGTAACCTTCCATCTCACTAGTCAGCCACTCAGATACATCGTCTATCTGTGCTGCCAATTCAGGATGTGCTTTGCCCAGCTCAGCAAGCTTGGCATTAATCTCATGCTTATTATATTTCACACCAGTCAATGTCTCTTTGAGCAAATCAATCAGCTCAATATTTAACGCATCAGAGAAGATAACAACCTCCGTAATCACAGCTTGCTTGATATCCAAATGCACATCCATCATGCCCCAATCAAAGCGCGTCTCGATATGATGGCTAAACTCAGGCGTCTTGCCAAAGCGCCAATCCCAGTCAGCCATCTGCTGATAGTAAGCGTTTAGCGCCGGCTGCTTGGCAAGGCTGGCTTCATCCAACTGTTCAACTGGCGCAGTCTCTCCGTAATACTCACAAAACGCCTCGATAATCGCCTCAGACAAGGTTTCATGATTGATGGCATCATTGAACTCTACCAAGTTTGCCACGCGCGCACGTACCGATTTGATGCCTTTTGCTTTGAGCTTTAAGGGATGCGGATTGAGATAGTCGCCAAGCTTTTGCATGTTGGCATTGACTAGTAGTGTCCCGTGATGAAAGCTGCGATCGGCGGCGTGTTTGAAGGCGCTGCCTGATATTTTTCGATCGCCCACTTGCATATCATTACGACCAGACTGCTCAGCATCGATACCCAGCTTTTTTAGCGCATTGATGATAATGGTAAAGTTGGCCGTTTGGTCGTACGCGTGTTTTGGGGATAAAAAAGTAAAATTGGTATTGCCCAAGTCATGAAATACCGCACCGCCGCCACTTTGACGCCGCGCCAAAAAGACATCGTCTGCTGCCATCTTATCCGTCTTGCATTCTACCCATGGATTTTGTGAGCGACCAATGACCACGGTCTCAGAGTTGCGCCATAAGAAAAGCGTGTGCGAGTCGGGATTGAGCGTATTAAATATCCAATCCTCGGTGGCAAGATTGAACCAAGGATTGGTCACCGCAGACTTTAAGATGCGCAGTTTCATGATGGATCCTTTTTTAATCGTTTTTATAGGGAAGTGCTACAAATAGATACTGATATTCTTACTGATAAAAGATTGGGGTTCAATGATAGAGTGGTAGGGAGAGTAATTCGATGGAATATGTAAGCAATACTATAACGTAAAAAGTATTAAGTCTTGCTGCTAGTAGTGGAAAAGCTGAGCAATAAGCTCAGCTTTATGATGTATTAAATCTCAATAATATCTCACTCTATTCAGCACAAATCTCCCACTGCGACTTGGTACTAAGATAACACTGCATCACCGCTTTGCCAGACTGCGCATAGGCATCACTGACGATACGCTGATTGCTTGGCAAACGATATCTGATAATGGCTGGCTCATCAT
>CENM01039660.1_pt1 | contig 15030 bp, 10 predicted proteins | sample 530261 | NCBI WGS metagenome assembly CENM01 (sample SAMEA2619854, study PRJEB7988) | marine metagenome | biome: marine biome (ENVO:00000447); feature: deep chlorophyll maximum layer (ENVO:xxxxxxxx); material: "saline water (ENVO:00002010), including plankton (ENVO:xxxxxxxx)" | depth 80 m
TGAATTTATTATCCTGTATCGTTTTTATTTAGACTTAACTATAGAAAAACGGTTCATCTATATAAAACTGATAAATACATACCATTTTATCACTAAATTTTAATATCGTTTTCAAGTCTTCAATATTATTCAAAAATTTTATTTCTATTGGATTTTCATAGCTGATAGCCTGTAACATAAATCTTGGTGAGAAATCTGCACCTTGAAAGTAATACCCATCAATAAATTTTCTTCCAGCACTTGTTAAATATTTTTTTATTTCAATAATTTCTTTTTCTTCTATATTTTTTATAAAAATAAATGGACAAAACCTGTCAGGCGTTCTTTTAGTTAACTTACTATATTTTTTGGAAATTAATAATATTAGCTCTATCAAATCCGCTCTGTCATAACTATTAATATCCACCTCTAATAGGAAAAACCTATTAAAGCTTTCAACATTTAAAGCAGAAAATATATTCTTTTTTAAATTTTTTAGATGCTGATTTTTTCCTTTTATCTCAACAAACCATTTATTGAATATAATTTCCTTCTTATTGATATTTCTTAAAAAATCTGATTTTGAAACCTTTCTATCATTAACATTAGACTGTATAGATAAATTCTTTATTTCATTTAAAGCATTTTTATAGTAGTAATTCTCAGCCTCAAATCTTTCGCAATTAAATATCCTCTCCATATTTTCAAATATTATTTCTAATTGACTACTATACTCCGTAGCATAGACATCAATATCTAAAATAGAAATAAATTCCTCTAACTCATTATCTGTAGCTTGCAGTTTCTCGTAATGTTTATGCTCAACTTCACCTTTCCTATAAGTAAGAAATGCAGACTTAAGAAGATCTAAATCAATTGTTTGTATCAGTTTATCCTGTCCAGATTTATAGTGACCGTATAGTTTATACTTAATTTTCCTACTATTATTCCTTTTTCTATTAATAAAATCATCAAACATTAGTCTAATAGGTTTAGAGATAACTGAGTGGTTATATTCAGTATTCTCATAATATTTGCATTGTATAGCAGTTATCTCACCTCCTTCCTCAATATCAAGATCTTCTATTTCTTCTACAGTTAGTATATTGCTTGGGTTTTCCTGACTAAGGATTTGAAAAATAGTGTAATCAAACTGATAAAAATAGCCTTTGATTGTATGAATAGCGCTTCTGTCACTCATTTCAAACCCTTATTTAGAATAAATTAAAAATAAATTAAGCTTTTCATAGTAAAAATCTTATAAACATATTAATTAATAATCTAAAAATAGTAAACTGGATTTTATTTTTAACCTCCAACCATCGCCAAAAACTCATCTTCACCCACTACTTTAACGCCTAACTTCTCTGCCTTCGTCAGCTTCGAACCTGCTTTTTCCCCTGCCAGTAGCGCAGTGGTTTTTGCGGAGATGCTGCCTGATACTTTTGCACCGAGCGCTTGCAGTTTGGCTTTGGCTTCATCACGCGCCATGCTCGCAAGCGCTCCGGTGATAACCCACGTCTGCCCATCGAGCGGCAAGCCATCTGCCGAGACCGCCTCGACCGCGTCCCAATGCACACCCGCTGCCTGTAGCGCGTCAATCACCTCAATGTTGTGCGGGGCGCGGAAAAACTCATGCACCAGCTCGGCGGTAATCGCGCCCACGTCGGGGGTCTGTAGTAGCGCGTCGATATCCGCCTGCATCAAGGGGGCAAGCTCGCCAAACTGCTGCGCGAGGTTTTGCGCGGTGCTCTCGCCCACGCCGCGAATGCCGAGCGCGTAGATAAAGCGCGCAAGGGTGGTGTGTTTGCTCGCTTCAATGGCGGCAAGGATGTTATTGACCGACTTTTCGCCCAGCTTTTCAAAGTTAATCAAATCATTGGTGTGCTTGTGCAGCTGATAGATATCGGCGACGGTCTTGATGAGTCCGTGCTCAAAAAAGCTAATCAGCCAGCGCTCACCAAGCCCATCGATATCCATAGCACGACGTGAAACAAAGTGAATCAGCGCCTCAGTCTGCTGCGCTGGGCAATACAGTCCGCCTGTGCAGCGTGCCAATGCCTCATCTTCTGGTAGGATGACAGGCGAATCACAGACAGGACAAGTCGAAGGTAGGGTCACAGGTTCAGAATCCGCTGGGCGCTGGTCTGCCCAAACGCGGGTGACTTTGGGTATCACATCGCCTGCGCGGTGGACGCTGACCATATCGCCTGCTCGCACGTCAAGGCGCTGGATCTCACCAAAGTTATGCAAGGTGACATTGCTGACGGTGACACCGCCGACTTTGACGGGTTCGAGCTTACCGACTGGGGTGATTTGACCCGTACGGCCAACTTGCCATTCGATATCGTTGAGACGCGTCATCACAGTCTCGGCAGGGAATTTATAGGCCGTCGCCCAGCGCGGTTCACGGGATAAGAAGCCGAGCTGCTGCTGCAAGGCAAGACTATTCACCTTAATCACCATACCATCAATCTCAAATGGCAAATCGGCACGACTTTCTATCACTGACTCATAATAAGTCTGCGCGGCGCGTGGATTGGCGACCACTTCTACAGCGCTGACGGTGAAGCCAAGCTTGGTAAGCCATGCCAGCGCCCCTGACTGGGTATCGATACTTTCAGGCAGTCCTTGATTGACCGAATAGCCATAAAATGCGAGTGGACGACTGGCGGCTATGACGGGATCAAGCTGACGTAAGCTACCAGCAGCGGCATTACGTGGATTGGCAAAGGTTTTACCTTCGCTCGCCTCGCTAAGTCGATTCAGACGCTCAAACCCCGCCTTTGGCATCAGCACTTCACCGCGCACTTCTAACAACTCGATATCAGCCGCATCGGCGATCCATAGTGGTAAATTGCGAATGGTTTTGGCATTTTGGGTAATGTCCTCACCCGTCTGCCCATCACCGCGCGTGACCGCTTGGACAAATTTGCCATGCTCATATTTTAATGAAACGGCCAATCCATCAAGCTTTAGCTCCATCTCGTATTCAGGGTTTTGCTGCGAGTCGCTAAGACGATCATTGACACGGCGCATAAAGTCACGCAAATCATCATATTCAAAGACATTGCCCAGCGATAGCATCGGGATGTCATGCGTGACTTGGGTAAAGGCCGATAGCGGCATATCGCCGACTTGATTGATTGGGCTATCTGGCTGAACCAAATCTGGATAGGCTTCTTCAATCTCAAGCAGCGAGCGGCGCAATTGATCGTATTCGCTGTCTTCTAAGATTGGATTATCAAGCACATAGTAGGCGTAGTTGTGCGTTTTTATCGACTCGATAAGCATGCGCATTTGCGAGACAATTTCTGCATTATTATTTGTGCCGTCATTGGCCGAACTGGCTATATTAGATGTTGCACTTTGTACTTGAGCAGATAGGTTTTTAGAATTATTTGGTGAGGTGGCGTCAGTCATAGTCGGGGTCTTTTTTGTCATTCAAGATGCCGATATGATAACAAGTTTGCAGGATACTCGGATATAGCCAATCCTATATAAATCAGCTACTGTGTCAGGCTCGCTCAGTCTACTATGTGTAGTACTTTCACTCACCTTCCTCGTATCTAAATTATCTTGAACCGGCTCTAGATCTTTTAAGAAACTATAGCCCATTAAAAAAGGCAAATAACGTGAATCGCTATTTGCCTTTTTAACACTCTATAATTGTTTTTAGCAGTTGATTTACTTAGCCTTCGAGCTATTCGCCTTTAAGCTTTTAGCCTTCATAGTCACGAACTTGATTACGTAGCTGCTGCTTGTATTCAGGCGTGATTGGTTGGTTCTCTTCATCGAGCATAATCGCGTCAAGATCGCTTGCCATCATATAAGCAATGCTCATCATGCTATCAAAGCTGCGCACGGCTTGAGGATGTGGCAATGATAAAAACATAACGATGCCGTTATACGTGTTGGTCGCGACACTATGCGGATCAAAGGGCGCGATACCATCGTCGGTGATACCCATCATACTAAACCACAGCATACCCGTGCCGTCTTTTTGCTCATAGCGATGGAACATATTCATCGCGCCATAGCGCAGACCATATTTATCAATCAATGCTAGCAGATCATGACCACGGATAATCGCGGTTGGACGATCGCGATATTGGTGCGGCAAGATAGTGATGTTGATGTTGTCTTTGGCATTGATCAAAGGGCCATTTTGCGCGTCATCGCCTGATTCTGATAAATGCTGATCCAGTATCGGGCTGTTGTTGTCGAAGCTTGGCTCTTCTGCCGTGTCAATCGATGGCATCAAACTATCTGTTGCCGACATGAGGCTAGAGAATGCATCAGGCTCTTGCTCGATATGCATCTGCTCAGCCGCCTCTAAAAACTCAGCGTTATCAGCGCGACGTTGCTCTTCTTGCCAGCGCGCATAGTCCTCATTGTCGACGACGTCATGATCTTCATCCGCCATAGTGTCACGCTCAGCAGTCAGCTGGGGATCGACGTTAGTATGAGTCTGCGTCAATGGCTCTTCTTCAACGACCGCATTCAGATAAGTGCGGTCAGGGCCAATGCTCGTCTCGCCAGCAACCGTATCATCAAAGTCTGGCTGATCAACGATATTGCGCTCATGACGCGGTATGATGGGAATACCGTTTTTATCATAATTGACCGCAGCAGCTTCAGCACCATTACGGCGCTTAAAACTGCGAATGACCATAAACAGCCCTGCGAGCACGATAAACGCAGCAATGGCAATCAATACAAACTGAATAGCGGTCATGATAAATACATCCTAGTATATATAACAAAAGGGAATACACAAACGAGCATAAATGGCAATATTCTAGCATGGCTGACCCATGTCGTCACCACATTGTGTACTTTATAACCAGTATGCTGGACTGAGGTCAAGCTTATTTGTATTTATGCCGATGGATTGATTATATTTGCATCGCTTTGATTCTCATAGCGCTTTTAATTTTGGCTTTTTTGGTCTTAGCTCTCTACATAACGCGCGGCTTCATCAAGCGACACACTGACTAGGGTAGAAATACCTGCGCTTGGCATGGTGATGCCTTTTAGCTCATCGGCAATCTGCATCGTCAGTTTATTATGACTGATAAAGATAAACTGCAAGTCATCTGCCAACTCATGAATGAGGCTAGTAAAACGCGCAACATTGGCATCATCGAGTGGCGCATCAACTTCATCAAGCACACAAAACGGCGCCAGATGCTGCTTAAATATCGCAAAAATTAGGCTCAATGCGGTCAGCGTTTTTTCACCGCCAGAGAGTACGGCTAGGCGGCTATTGCGCTTGCCCTTTGGCTGCGCCATCAAGGTAAGCCCTGTCCGCCATTGCTCCGACTTTGGCGTATTGGCTGGCATCTCGTCTGTGTTCAGTGTCAGACTGGCTTGCCCGCCGCCAAAGACTTTAGCAAACAAATTGGCCAGCTCATTATTGACCGCATCGAGCGTCTGCATAAATAGCGTCTTGGTCGTCTCATCGATCGAAGCAATCGCTTCAGTCAATGTCTGCATACTGGCGGCGATATCGGTGGTCTGCTGCGCAAGTGGCTCCAAGCGCTCATTGACCTCGGCCAACTCCGCGACAGCAGCAAGATTGACAGCGCCAATCTTACTTAATTGCTGCGCAAGCTTGGCGCGTTCGGACGCAAGCTCAGCGATTTTGTCTGGGCGCACACGGCGATCATGAGCGATAAAGTCTGCCAGTAAGTTTGAGACACTCATGGTTTGTTGAGGCTGTTCTGCTTGCGTTTTGTACTTCTCACTCACTTGAGTATAAGCATCTAGAGCGCTTTGGGTATGTCTACTTGCATCCTCCAAGCGCGCGGCACTTAATGCTAACTCAGTTGCATGCTGTGCAAGTTCGCTTTGCTGCGTCTGCAAGGTATTTTGCAACGTATCAAATGCCGTCTGCTGCTCAGCATATGCTTGCTTTAGCGCTGTGAGCGCGCTATCACGCTCACTCAATAACGCTTGCTGCTCATCACGCATTGTCTGTGCGCGCTGCAGTGCCGCTTGCAGCGTTGGTAATGTGCTCTGCTGCTTATCATGGCGCGCCTGTAGACTCTGCTCATTCTCTAATGACTTGTCATATTGCTCGGTTGCACGCGCCAGACTGCTCACACAATGCTCTAAGCGCATCTCGTACTTCTGAATACGTAGCTGCAGTGCCTGCCAAGCCTCATCATCGGCTTGACGTGCGCGGTGTAGCTCGCTGCGCTCAGATTGTAATTGCTGATTGGTCGCTCGTGCCTCTGCTATTTGCGGCGTGAGTGTGGCGATCTCGCGTTCGATATCCTGCTGCTCATTAAGAAGTGTCTGCGCCTCATGCGCAAGCTCTTGCTTTTCCTGCTCGAGCGCCGCTTTGTCAGCATTTAGGCGTTGGCTGTCTGCTTGCAAGCGCTCGGCGTTGGCGCGCTCGGTCGTCAGTTGCTGCTGGTATTTATGCTTATCACGGGTTAATTGCTCAGCTTGGGCACGCGTTTCTTCCAAACTGACTATCAACGCATCATAATCGCGCTGATTTTTTGCGATAGATTTTTGCTGATTGTCGATGCTCAACTCTAGCTCACCGAGCAGGTCCTCTAGCGTTTGCAAACGCGTGCGCTGCGCCAAACGCTGGGTGAGAAACTGACTGCTGCCCTCGCTTTGATCGTCTTGCGCGCCAGCGAGCTTACTCAAATTAAGCGTGCCTTGACAACTAATGATCCAACCATCAGCAGTCAGCAGAAGCGCTGATGACGGTAATGACTTTAAGACATCGGCAAACACGTTAATATCATGCTCACTAGCAGACTCAAACTGCGCTGTGTATAGATAACACTGCTGCCATAGCGCAAGCGCAGGCTGCGCAATCAGCTGTGATAATGGCAACACTTTATCAGTTAAGCTCTCTGGTAAGTCGCTGATAAAGGCACTGTCTCTGGTTTTATTTTGCTTCGCAGGCAACCATAGGCTATGACCCGTTGCTAGTGTTTTTTCTTTTGTACTGGCTGAGGTGTTTTGTATGGTTTGATAAGTCAGTAAATCAGTAATGTCATCTTCAAGTGCTTGCCACAAACTCAAACTATTGGCTTTTTGATCCGCATCATTCACATGGTCAGCACGGCTTGCAATTAATACATGGCTGTCTAGCCATAACGCTAAAACACTATCGAGTAGCTGTGCGTGCGCTTGCCCTGTCGCACTCAGTTCAATCTGTTCACGCAGCGTCGTAATAGCTAATTGCTGCGTATTTACAGCGCCACTATCGGTGTTATTTGTTGCAGCTGCTTTGTTTTGAGAGTTTGATATAGGTTTTGGATGCAATATCTGATGCAAAGTGTCGTATTCACCTGCCAGTAACGCATGACGTTTTTCATCATCGCTCAGCTCGCGTTGCTGCGTGTTCAGTCGCTGCTGCAAATGATGCGCTTGCGGCTGTATCTCAGACAGACGTTCATCCACCCCTTCTTGCTGACGCTCAATCTGCTGTAGCTGTTTGCTCAGCTTAGCGACTTGCTCTTCTAGCACCTGATGCAAGTCTTGCTCGTCTGCTGCCTGACTTGCATCAGCACTGGCACTAACAGCACTGGCAGATGGGGCTATAGACTGCTGTAATTGCTGCCAGAGGTTTTGCCAATTTTGCGCGCGGCGTTGCCACTTATCATCGCTTTGCTGGTGACGCTTTTGTGCTTGGGTATTAATCGCCTGCTGCTGCTCAAGCGTGCGTGCCTTGTCTTGTAGACGCGACAGCTGGTTTTGCGCATCATGCCACGCGCGCTGCAATGGCTGCTCATGACGCTTGTGGTTATCACGCTTGTCGCTCAGCTCAGCGAGCTGTGGGCGTAACGTCTCTAGTGCTTGCTGCTGCTCAGCTTGTTCAGCGTTAAGCCGCTCAATATCAGCGAGTGATTGCTCACGCTGCTGCGCCAAGTGAGACAGTTGCTGCTCAATGGCTGCCAGCTGTGCAGTGGCATCACTCAATTGATGCTCAGCGTTTTGGTAGCCCAGCTGCTGCTCGTAATGCGCGCTTTGGGCATCATCTTTGAGCCATTGCTCTTGGTTAATACGGGCGGTGAGCTTGTCTTGCTGTGCCTTTAGCGTGTCATAATCCGCTTGCAATGTCGATACTTCAGCCGTACTGCGCTCATGTATGATTTTTCGCTGCTGATGCTGCTGCTTGGCTTGGTAGAGCTGCTGAATGGCAAGCTGCTGCTCAATATCAGCCAAGCTTAGTGAGATCTCTTCGTGACGCTGCGCGCTCGCTGCCTGTTTGGACAGTGTCTTTTGTTGGCGGAGCAGCTCGCTTTGCATATCGTGCAGACGCGCCAGATTGTCTCTTGTCTTTTCAAGCTTTTTTTGTGTCTCTTCGCGGCGCGCCTGATAGCGCGACACCCCAGCCGCTTCTTCGATAAACTCACGCAGTTGCACAGGACTTGACTCAACAATCCGCCCAATCATACCTTGTTCAATCACCGCATAACTGCGCGCGCCCAACCCTGTTCCCAAGAACACGTCGACCACATCGCGGCGGCGACAGCGCGTACCATTGATAAAGTAATCTGAGCGGCCGTCTTTATTGACCTGACGGCGAACGGACAGCTCTTGGTACAAGTTAAGCTCATGGCGAATACCTGTCTGCTCATCTTGGGTATGCTCAAAGGTCAGCTCGACACTCGCCACACTCTTGGCCGCTTTGTCTTGCGTACCAGCAAAGATGACATCGCTCATCGCCCCGCCGCGCAGCTGCTTGGCAGAGGTCTCACCCAGCACCCAGCGTATGGCATCAATCACATTGGATTTGCCGCAGCCGTTTGGCCCGACGATGGCGGTGATACCATGACGAAAAGTAAAGGTCGTTGGGTTGGCAAAAGATTTGAAGCCTGCCAGCTTTAGGGATTTTAAGCGCATGAATAGTCAGTTGATATGGCGAAAACAGGCGGCTATTCTACCTGAAATTGTTGTAAGTTTTTAGGGTTAAACGTCTAAGTGCATAAACGATTTTGACTTCAGGCTTTGATGAAACCCTCGTAATAGTTTTTGCTCCACTTGGCTGACCTCGTTTTCTCCTAAGTAGCGTTGATTGAACGCAATCAATGCTGACCACGTGATACTGGCCACTTGCAGATGATCGACGATGTCTAACAGCTCTGGTCTTAATAGATGCTGATATTTTTTGGGTCTTTTGTGACACAGCGCCAGCTCTCGGTCGGCTAAGCGCTGCTTGTTGTGCTCTAGCTCACTGCCGCCGATGAACAACAACAAAAACTTAGCCCCTTTATCAATAAAGCCTTTATCAAGTAAATGCTCATACATCACGCAGTACTTGAGCAGCTGATCTGGGTTTTTTCGACCATTAAATTTCAATTCATTGGCTACCAGCATATTCGCCTGATGGTTGTAGGCCAAATTGTCCATATACATTGCTTTTAGCTCTGTGCTGGCCTCAAACAATCCACTGTTGCCATGGGTTGACCACGACCCATTTGGCTCAAAGGTGATGAATTGCTGATAAAATGAGTCTAAGTAGACATCACTACATAAACTTAAAAAGATATCGAACTCTTTGTTGAGATACTCTTCAGAAAAAAACATGACACGGCGGGTGGCCTCTCTCGGATGACAGATACCGACCCTTTGGGATGAATAGGTTTCTAATTGCTCCGTGTCATGCATTTTTGCGTTGAGCTTTTTGATAATGGCGTGTTCAATCTCTTCTACACTTTTGCCTGCTAGCTCAGGCTGGGTAGCCCACTCAATGATTTGGCGTACATATTGCTTTTTGGTGATACCAAGAATTTGCTTGGGCTCCCACGCCAAAAACTCTACCATATTGGTAAGACCAGTCGTCCATGATAGCTGATCTTTCAAGTGCCTCACCGAGCCAAAGACACGGCGATATTTTTCTGCTGCTTTCATACTAATAATGTCTCATGGTTTACATACTAGGTTTATTCTATTTAACCTTTCTTCTGCTTTGATTAAAAATACAATCGTAGACGCTGTCATGTGTAGCACATACTGAATAAGGTGTTCAGGAACTTCTATCTCATCATTACCTTTGCCATGACCACTAAGTTTATTTCGAGGTGTACCTATGCTTGAGATAAGCATATTACCTAATGAATTAAAATGATCAGTCCAAAATTTTGGTATCAGTTCATTAGCTAGACAACAATCAATAAGCCTCTTTGAAGTATCTTTTTTGCCATATTCCCAATCATGTTTATCTAGTATGATTTTCATGGTACTTTCAAATGCTTTAAGACAATCTGTTAGAGCGGCATCGTAACGACCATGACGATAATGTTCGTGGGCGTTTAAAAACTCTTCTTGAGCACCTCTGTATGTAGGGTTACTTAATAACTGTAAAGCGGGTTTGACCGCTTCAGCATGAATAAACTCAGAGTCCACTCTAACGATTTGACCGTTTTCATATTGATAACCTACACCGTTTTCAAGAAATCTATGATTTAATTCATTTATAGTGTCATCTAAATTTATGTTGACTTCACGTCTATTTTCTTTAGAGAATTTTGATATTGTTTTCATCATCAGTTCTACTACACTTAATGCCTTTTCCGCACACTCTTCCTCCAAAAAATATTTATAAATACTTTCAAAATAAATAATCAGCCCTTCTACGTTGCTATCATCTTCATTCAACTTAAAAACACCAGTTTCCTTGCATAATATTTTGTAGCAATTTTTTAAGTATTCACGATTTAGGGTTAATTGACTCCAATTAATACCAGATTGATCTTGACCTATTGTTTCGTTCCAAATATGAACAATTTGTACTTTTAATTTGTTAGGCAATTCTTCGTACTGGTAAACGTCAGGATATTCGCCTCGAATTCTTTTCTGTCTTTTATGGAATAATTCGGTAATAGCCATATTGAACCCTCAATTTATTATTAGTAACTAATTCACTACACCAAAACTAAATCACACCCAATCCACTTAATAACAACTGCCCTCCTGCAAATATCAATAATACGCCAAACGCGCGCTTGAGCATCAAGGCAGGCAATACATGAGCAAGTTTGGCACCCACTTTTGCCATTGCAAAGCTCGCCACCGAAATACACAAAAATCCTATGACATGGACAAATCCGATGGTGCCCTCAGGCAGATTGACCACATCTTGACCAAACCAGGCAAATCCAGCCGCGCCAGCCAGAGCAATGGGCAGACCGCACGCCGCTGACGTACCGACCGATTGCTTCATCGGCAGCCCCGCCCAGTTCAAAAACGGTACGGTCAAACTGCCACCGCCAATCCCAAAGATAGAGGACGCCATGCCAATGCCCGTACCAGCGCCAAACTGTACCCCAGCAGGTGGCAGCGGCTTACCCACTTGCTCTTTGTTAGAAAAGAACAGCATTTTTAGCGCAACCAATAGCGCACCGACCCCAATGATGGCTTGTAGCGCCTGACCATCAATCATATCTGCGATACCAGCGCCGACCAAACTCCCCACAACCAAACCAAGCGCCATCTTGCGCCATACTTCCCAGCGGACACCGCCGCGTTTATTGTGAGCCGTCAGTGAGCTGATCGAGGTCACAACAATGGTCGCAAGAGACGTACCAATAGCTAGGTGTGTCACCACCTCTGGCGAAAAGTCATACGCGGTAAAAATCCAGACCAGTGCAGGAACGATAATCATGCCGCCGCCCACGCCAAACAAGCCTGCACTGACACCTGCAAACGCCCCTGCAATCACAAACCACACATATAACATCATAGAACAAGCCTTTTATAATACTGGCCTAGTATTAATTTTATTGCCTACTTACTGGTTTCTTAGCGCACTTAACTGTATTTGCCAAATCTCAACGCGACCTTTATTCTGTCTTTGGTATGCTGTCTTTGGTAACCGCTTAGTATATCAAAGTTTCCTTTAACCACATCGATTAAACTTATGCCACCACTCACCAATTTCTCTCCCGCTTTATCCGAGCTTAACCACCGTCACGTTGCCAGTAGCGCCTCGACCAATAGCGAGCTGATCGCAGCGCTGCAAGATGGCACGCTAGATGCTACTACCGTACACGTCTTGACCGCAGAGACTCAGAGCGCGGGACGTGGTCAACATGGGCGCTCGTGGCAGTCACCACGCGGCAATGTCTACCTGTCGCTATATCACCCCGTACATATGCCAGTTAGTGGGCTACTGTCTTTGATTATTGGTCTTGAGCTGGCAAAAATGCCTGTTATCCAAACCGTAAATGGGCAACTACAAGCGCAAGGTCTGACGCCAATTGGGGTGAAATGGGCAAATGATTTGGGGTTTTATCAGAATCAAGCCAGTCATCATTCTGAATTGGCGCACTCTGCACCCGATGGTTCAGCTTTAGACAGCGCCATCTCACTTCAGCGCACATTGCCCTTTCAAAAGCTCGCTGGCATCTTGATAGAACCTGTGACCAAATCAGGTAAGCTGGTTGGTGTGGTGCTAGGCATTGGGTTAAATGTAAAAGCTGCGCCAACACTCACCGCTCAAACCTCTGAGGGGATGAGTTATCAGGCCATCAGCCTCCAAGATATCTATGCAGTGCTGCAGCCAGCAACACAAGCCACTCGCCTGCCAGACTTACAAACATTGTATCAGCAAATGACGACGGCACTGATGGCAGCGATGACTCGCTTTGAGCATTTGGCCATCGAAAAACCAACGGGGCATACCTATTATTTAGATGGATTTTTGCAGCAGTTTGCTGCGATGGATGCGCTAGCCGGTCTGCGTTTACGTGTTACCCAAGACTATAATAATGAGAAAAAAGTCATGACGGGAGTCGCTTGCGGTGTCGACACTCATGGGTGTTTGCAATTACAGCAAGATAACGGTAAGATTTCTACGCTTTTTACTGGACGTATTGACGTTATTTATTAGGGACACGCCCTAGGCTTAATCATAACACTGACGAGCACCATCATTAACGAGCGCTATATAAAGGGATTTTTATGCTCTGGCTTGATCTTGGCAATACCCGCCTAAAATACTGGCTAACCGACGATATCGGGCAGATAGTCTCACATGATGCCAAGCAGCATCTGCAAGCACCCGCTGAATTACTCATGGGTCTGACTGACCGCTTTGAGCGTTATGCGCCCGATTTTATTGGTATCTCATCCGTACTGGGCGATGCGCTCAATGCCCAAGTATCAGAGACGCTCAGTCGTTTGAACATTCCATTTGAGTTTGTCCATGTTGATGCCGCGCATGCGCTTATGAAAAGTGCTTATAATGACCAGCAGCTCGGCTGTGATCGCTGGCTACAGATGCTAGGAGCCGTCGATAAGAAAAAACGCCAATGCGTGATCGGCTGCGGTACGGCAGTGACCATTGACTTGATTGATCACGCTGAGCATTTGGGTGGTTATATCTTCCCCAGTATTTACCTACAACGCGAGTCTCTGTTTTCTGGAACCAAGCAAATCACCATCTCTAACGGCACGTTTGATAGTGTTAGCCAAGGCATGACCACCCAAGACGCGGTGCACCGCGGTATCTTGCTCTCTATCGTTGGTGCGGTTAATGAGATTAGTCGTCGTCACCCAAACTTTGAGGTGATCATGACAGGCGGCGATGCGGCCACTATCTCGCAGCATGTCAATCGCCCCGTACGCTTGCGCGATGATTTATTATTAAATGGTCTGGCACGGTATTTTGATTATCGTAATAAGTCATAATCCGTCATAGATAACTCAACATCATACTGTCACACTGACAAAAAAAGCAGCACGTTTAAAGCGTGCTGCTTTTTTATTAGATACTTTTCTCTTTTATAAGGTCAAAGCTTTGCTAGCTACTGCCCTAACCCTTTTTTATTTGGTCTCGCTAAACAGCTCACGACCGACCAGCATACGACGAATCTCGCTAGTACCTGCGCCAATCTCATACAGCTTAGCATCGCGCCAGTAGCGACCGAGTGGATACTCGTTGGTATACCCATTACCGCCAAATATCTGAATTCCCTCACCTGCCATCCATGTGGCTTTTTCGGCGCACCATAAAATCACACTAGCACAGTCTTTTCGCACTTCTCGGCTGTGTCCTGCGCCGTGCGCATCTAGCATATCGAGGTTTTTACCAACGGTGTATAAGAAGCTACGGCCTGCCTGCAAAATAGTATACATATCAGCCACTTTGCCTTGGATAAGTTGAAACTCACCAATTGCTTGACCAAACTGCTTGCGCTCATGGATATAAGGGACGACATTGTCCATCACCGCCTGCATGATACCGATAGGCCCTGCGGCTAATACGGCACGCTCATAATCTAGGCCACTCATGAGTACCTTAACGCCTTCATTGAGACCGCCCAAGATATTGTCGCTTGGTACTGTCACATTGTTAAAAGTCATCTCACCCGTATGGCTACCACGCATGCCAAGCTTGTCGAGCTTTTGCGCGGTACCAAACCCTTCCATACCTTTTTCTACGATAAAGGCAGTCATACCTTTGGCACCCATCTCAGGATTGGTCTTGGCATAGACCACCATCACATCCGCATCAGGGCCATTGGTGATCCACATTTTGCTACCGTTCAAGATGTAATTGCCGTCTTTTTTTTCGGCTTTGAGCTTCATGCTGACGACATCTGAACCAGCACCGGTCTCACTCATTGCTAATGCACCGATGAACTCGCCGCTGATGAGTTTTGGCAAATATTTTTGTTTTTGCGCCTCAGAGCCATTGCGTTTGATTTGATTGATACAGAGATTGGAGTGGGCACCATAGCTAAGCGCTACCGATGCTGACGCTCGGCTGATTTCTTCCATGGCGACCATATGAGCGACGTAGCCCATGTCCGAGCCGCCGTACGCTTCAGGGACGGTAATGCCATGTAGACCCAGATCGCCCATCTTTTGCCACAGATCCATAGGGAACTCATCACTGCTATCGATCTCGCTTGCACGTGGGGCGATTTCGTTTGCCGCAAACTGCTGTACGACATCACGTAGCGCGTCAATATCTTCGCCAAGCTGAAAGTTCAATCCAGGTAAACTCATAACCATTCCTTGTTTTTTAGTATAGTCAATCAATATTAAAAGTGGTACAAGGCAGACGAGTGC
>CENM01002890.1_pt1 | contig 14885 bp, 14 predicted proteins | sample 530261 | NCBI WGS metagenome assembly CENM01 (sample SAMEA2619854, study PRJEB7988) | marine metagenome | biome: marine biome (ENVO:00000447); feature: deep chlorophyll maximum layer (ENVO:xxxxxxxx); material: "saline water (ENVO:00002010), including plankton (ENVO:xxxxxxxx)" | depth 80 m
GTCGTTTTTATACTGAATTCACTATATTTATAAGATTTTAAGATGAACACAATTTACGTATTATGTAGAAGATTGGTAGCCACTACTTGAATTAACTGCACAATAGTCGCATTTACAGGTTAAGTATTTGTTTTAATTATATAAAACCGTTGGTCATCTGAAAAACGATGCACTCTTATAACGATGCACCTTTATAAAGGTAACTTCTATGAGTAGTCCTGATATGAACAATACCAATGGCACCCACAAGCCAGCGAAGCAGCCTATTGCCATGATGTCTTGGGTAATATTACTCATTGGCTTAGCAGCCATCGTTTTTGCTATTTATAGCGCGCAAAAAATCACAGAAGAAGAACCGATAGAAACCATCACTCGAGAAGGCGTGGTCACGCAAATCCAGCAATTAAACAGACTCCATACCGTCGCGTTTAGTGTTGATACGGTGATTACGAGTGAGCGTCCAGGGAGTTGGATGAAGTTGTGGCAAGATGAACAAAAAGCGCTGTTCATTGCTCATGGCCGCGTCGAAGCAGGGGTTGATCTGAGTGCTTTGACGCCTGAGATGGTGCAGGTCATTCAGCCTACTCAGACTATAACTGATGCAGAGGATGAGCAAGCAGCGAATAATGCACCTGCCTCAGCCATGCCACAAATCAATATTACCTTACCACCTACAGAGATATTTTCAGTATATTTAGATGATATCGAGATTTATGACTGGCAGACAGGCGCTTTTGGCATGATGCAAGTTGATCCTAAGATATTGGCGCAAGCACAAACCATGGCAAAAAAAGAAGTGCTAGAGCGTGCCTGCCGAGGAGATGTCATGAATATGGCGCTGCAAAATGCTCAAACGCAATTGCAGCAGCTGTTTGCTTTAACGGGTGCTGTCGTGACGGTCAACACGCAGGGTGCAGGCGCATGTCAGTTGCCAGCAGTCACTAATAGCTAGTTTACTCTTTTTTAAATTCAGCAATGGCGAGCTTACGTGCTGATTTATGTTCGACCATCGGCACAGGGTAGTCGATATCAGCAAACTTGCCGCCCTTCGCCAGTGCTTTACGCATTTTATCCTCACTATGCAAAGTGCTCGCGGGGATGTCTTTTAGTTCTGGTAGCCACGTTTTGATAAATATCGCTTTTTTATCATGAGTGCTGCCTTGGCTAAAGGGGTTCATAATACGGAAGTAGGGTGCTGAGTCAGTACCTGTTGATGCGCTCCATTGCCAGCCGCCATTATTGGAGGCAAAATCCCCATCGATGAGCTGCTGCATAAAGTAGCGCTCACCCAAGCGCCAATCAATCAACAAGTCTTTGGTCAAAAACATTGCTGTGACCATGCGCAGTCGATTGTGCATAAATCCAGTAGCGTTTAGACAGCGCATCGCCGCATCAACGAGTGGTACGCCTGTTTTGCCCGTGCACCATGCTTGAAAATCCTCTTCATCGTATGACCAACTCACTTTGGTGTCAGTGTCCTCTTTATACGCTTTATGGCGAATCAGGTTTGGCTTATCGATCAGCACATGACGATAAAAATCTCGCCAAGCAAGCTCGCTTATCCAGCGGTCGATATCTTCATTATCGCCATCATTACCGTGTAGCTTTTCTTGTACTTTGCTGGCTTGTAAATAACAGAGCCGAGGGCTGATAGTGCCTATAGTGAGATAAGCGGATAGCTGACTGGTGGCATGCAGGTGCGGCACATCGCGGCTGACATCATAGTCATTGATATCATCAGCGACAAACTCATCTAAGCGCTGGCAAGCAGCAGACTCCCCTGCAGGATAGGCGTCCCTTGCGGCAGTGAGTTGGGCTTTTATATCGATATGCTGTAACGAGTCCTCTTTTTGCAGCGTCTTTTGATAATCACCAAGCATTTCTTCACTGAGGGCTTTGATATCGTCAGCTGTATAGGCACTATTTTTCGATGATTTTAGCTCGATTTTATCATCGCAGTCGACTGCTGGTGCGTCATGCATTTGAATGGTGCTAACGTCTAGCGTATGTCGCCATTTCTTATAAAACGGCGTGAAGACTTTATACATACTATCGCCGTCATTTGTCGTAATACTCAGCGGTGGCAAGATACATTGGTCATGCCAGCGGACAAACTCGATGTCGTCTTTTGCAAGCTGCTCACTCAATGCCTCATCACGATCAATCTCATTGCCTTCGTATTCATGGTTAGCCATGACGCAGCTGATGTCGTTGTCCTTGCATAAGCTCGTCAGAGACTCTATACAGTCAGAAAAGCTTGGACAGAGCTGTACTGTTAAAGTGATATTCAGTTGTGATTTCAAATCCTTTGCTAGTATAGGTAACGTACGGGCAATATGGTCGACTTGCACCAGAGAGGTGTCATGCTGTTGCCACTGCTCAGGTGTCAAAAAGAATATGGCGGATACCGATGCATTGTCTTCATTAGCCCGCTCGCACAGTGCTGCCAATGCAGTATTATCATGAATGCGCAAATCTCGACGAAACCACATCAAGTAATGCAACGGACTGTCGCTATCGCTACTGTCATTGTTTTTATTATTGCTACCATTGTTGTTAGTAGTCTTTGACATCAAAGTATCCCTATATGAATCAATCGCAATCATAAACAAAACTCGGCATAAAAGTATGCTAGGATAAGTTTTTGGATGCAATGGCTTTGCCGTTTGCGTAACAAATTCTCATCATATCTCACGATTTATCTTTAGTCTGACGCTATCTGATGCCGCTATAATCGATGTCAGATTTATGTATATAAAATCCAAGGTCACAAAATGCACGTTAAGTTTTGCGGATTTACTCAGCTTAGTGACATACAGACTGCGGCACAGTTAGGTGCAGACGCAGTCGGTTTGGTGTTTTATCCGCCAAGTCCGCGTGCGGTCACGATAGAGCAAGCACAGACATTGAGTGCTGCCGTGCCTGCTTTTGTGAGCGTGGTGGCGTTAGTGGTCAATATGCCTAAAGAAGAGCTAGTCAAATTAGCAAACGATGTACCTTTTGATATCCTTCAGTTTCACGGTGATGAAACGCCCGAACAATGCGAGCAGCTGGCAAGCCGTGTCAATAAACGCTGGATCAAAGCATTGCGTATCAATGTAGAGCAAGACACGCCCGATAGCGTTCGTGCTCAGGTTGCACAGTTTGCTGATGCAGGTGCCAGTAGTATTTTGCTGGATGCGTATCATCAAGCGGCATATGGCGGGACAGGGCAGCGCTTTGACTGGAGTCTCATTCCCCATGACAGCGCGTTACCCATTGTACTGGCTGGTGGTCTTGATGCGCAAAATGTCGCAGAGACATCAAATCTGCCCATCTACGGCGTTGATGTCAGTGGTGGTATCGAGGTTGATAAAGGCAAAAAAGATGCTGCTAAGATGCGTGCCTTTATGAAAGCGGTCAAGCGCGACCGATGGCAAAACGCTACGGTCACTGACGCCATTTAAGTTTGTTATCGTAGGTTATTTTCTATATATAATAGGCTTATTTGGTCGTTATTCCGATTTATCCGTTCCAATCTTATTTCATTTTTCTCTTTATATTTATTCTAAAAAATACCACTTATTACAGTAGGAATTACCATGAGTCATGTCGCGAACAAAGATTTATCTACTACAGCACAATCTATAAACACCTTTACCAATCCTGAAAACGTGCAAGATTTTAACCAATACCCTGATGCACGCGGCCATTTCGGTGTACATGGTGGACGCTTTGTCTCTGAGACGCTGATGGCCGCATTAGAAGAGCTTGAGACGCTTTATACCAAAGTCAAAGCAGATCCAGCGTTTTGGGAAGAGTATCATAACGATTTGGTCAATTATGTCGGTCGTCCAACGCCGCTGTATCACGCCAAACGCTTGAGTGATGAGATCGGCGGCGCGCAAATTTACTTTAAGCGTGAAGACCTGAACCATACTGGCGCGCACAAAGTAAACAACACCATTGGACAAGCATTGCTTGCCAAGATGTGTGGCAAAAAACGTATCATCGCCGAAACTGGCGCAGGACAGCATGGTGTCGCGACCGCAACGATTGCAGCACGCTTGGGGCTAGAGTGTATCGTATATATGGGTGCTGACGATGTTGAACGTCAAAAAATGAACGTCTATCGTATGCGTTTGCTTGGTGCGACAGTGGTGCCAGTAACGTCTGGCTCACGCACGCTAAAAGACGCGATGAACGAGGCCATGCGTGATTGGGTGACCAATGTTGATAGCACGTATTATATTATTGGTACGGTCGCAGGGCCGCATCCTTATCCGCTATTGGTTCGTGATTTCCAAGCGATTATTGGGAAAGAAGCGCGCATTCAGCATTTAGAAAAAACAGGCAAGCTTCCTGATGCATTGGTTGCTTGTGTTGGTGGTGGTTCAAATGCTATTGGTTTGTTCTTTGATTTCCTCAATGATACTGACGTTAAGATGTATGGCGTCGAAGCCACGGGTGATGGTATCGAGTCAGGTCGTCATTCTGCGCCATTGGCTGCAGGTCGTATTGGCGTGCTGCATGGTAACCGTACTTACCTCATGGCAGATGATGATGGTCAGATTCAAGAGACGCATTCTATCTCAGCCGGTCTTGATTATCCTGGTGTTGGCCCTGAGCACAGCTTCCTAAAAGACATGAAACGCGTTGAGTATGTCGGCTGTACTGACAAAGAGGCGCTAGAAGGTTTCCATGAAGCCACGCGCAAAGAAGGTATCATCCCTGCGCTTGAGACTTCTCATGCTATCGCTTATGCATTGAAACTGGCGAAAACCATGACGCCTGATCAGACAATCATCGTTAATATGTCAGGTCGCGGTGACAAAGATTTGCATTCAGTAATGAAAGCAGAAGGGATTGAGATGTAGTAACAAGTCATTTGATGAATGATCAATTTATAAGTTGCTAGCCACTTCCTCATAAGAAAAATCGCTTAGACCCTTTATTTAACAAGAAGTATTAGATAAAGGGTCAGACAAGCCAGTTTATAATAATTAAGAGACCACTATGACCAGAATTGAAAGCACCTTTGAAACTTTAAAATCACAAAATAAAAAAGCCCTGATTCCTTATGTCATGGCAGGCGATCCTAATCCTGCAACCACTGTCGGTCTATTGCACGATTTAGTGAAGCACGGTGCAGATATGATCGAAGTCGGTCTGCCGTTCTCTGACCCGATGGCAGATGGTCCAGTCGTATCGCTGGCAGGTGAGCGTGCCTTAGCCGCAGGTACGAGCACACGTGACACGCTAAAGATGGTGGCAGAGTTTCGCCAAACCGACACGCAAACGCCAATCATCTTAATGGGTTATCTCAATCCTGTAGAGATTATCGGCTATGACAATTTTGTCACGCTATGCGAGCAGTCAGGCGTTGATGGCCTACTAATGGTAGATTTGCCACCAGCAGAGGCGGGTAGCTTTACGCAGCATTTGACCGACCATTCGATGAATGAGATTTTCTTGCTGTCGCCGACCACTTTGCCTGAGCGCCGCGAGCAAGTATTGACCCATTGCGGTGGTTATATTTACTATGTATCGCTAAAAGGCGTGACGGGTTCAGCCACGCTCGATACCGATGATGTGGCGACGCAAGTGCAAGCGATCAAAGCAGAGACAGACCTGCCTGTGTGTGTAGGCTTCGGTATCCGTGATGGCGCTTCTGCAAAAGCAATTGGTACTCATGCGGATGGCGTTATCGTGGGTAGTGCATTGGTACAGAATTTTGCAGATATTGATGCCAATGATACCGCGGCTGTGGCCAAGGCTCAGCAAAACATCATGGCAAAAATGGATGAGCTGCGTGCAGCATTAGACAGTCTGAGTGCTTAATATTCATTATCCTAGTATCGCTTTTATTAATCTAACAGCGGCAAGATGTTTTAAGTATCTCATTGAGGCAATTTGATAAAGGTAATAGCTGGTTTGAAGGGGTTATTTTGAGTAGTTGTCCTTGAATCGCGAAGTTAAATAATGGGAATCAATGACTCAAAAACGTTACTGAAAGATGACGTTAAATGACTTTGCTAAATTTAGTTTACGAGTGTAAACTAACATGACTATTATATGGCGTCTGATAGCCGTGATTTGTCAGTGACTAGTTTCAAAAAGCATCTGCCAAAAAGCATTTGCCAAAAAGTCTCAACAAGCACATCATCTATCAACAAGCACCTAACCAAATGATCGACACGTAAGATTGATACATTAGCGTGTCGCATAATTGCTCATGTTATGACTGGGTTTGACGCTTTGTTTAGACAACCATTAAACTCTCAATGACAAGCGAATGAGCCAACTTGTCAATAAGCCTTTTATGATGGCAAATAATATGACTGATACAGCAACAAAACTCGATAATAATACTGCTAAAGCCGAGCCAAACAGCAACGCGGATAGGCAGTCATGGTTTAACCGTCCTATACCAGGTATCAAGCAGCAATTAACTGCGCAATTGACCGCGGTAGAGACTGAACCGTCGACCAAATGCAGCAATTGTCATTCTGTGATTACCAACACCGCACTGATTTTTAACTGCTATGTGTGTCCGCACTGTGATCATCATTTACCGATGAGTGCTCGTGAGCGCTTAAATTGGTTGCTTGATCAAATAGACGGTGAGACAGGGCAAGAATTCACTGCCAAAGATCCGCTTAGCTTTGTGGATAGCAAGCCATATCCTGCGCGTATGAGCGAAGCACAAGAAAAAACGGGCGAGAGTGAAGCGCTGGTTGCCATGTACGGCAAGCTGCGTAACCTTGATATTGTCGCTTGTGCCTTTGATTTCCATTTTATGGGCGGCTCGATGGGTTCAGTGGTTGGCGATCGTTTTGTACAAGCCGCTGAAAGAGCGCTTGAGCAAAAAGTACCGTTAGTGTGCTTTGCTGCTTCTGGCGGTGCGCGTATGCAAGAAGGTCTGTTATCATTGATGCAAATGGCACGCACGGCGGCAGCGATTGAACGTCTAAAAATCGCTGGTATTCCGTATATTGTGGTATTGACCAATCCTGTCTACGGCGGTGTGACTGCGTCATTGGCGATGCTGGGTGATATCCATCTGGCAGAACCAAAAGCGATGATTGGCTTCGCGGGTAAGCGTGTAATCGAGCAGACCGTGCGTGAGACGTTAGAAGAGCCGTTCCAGCGTGCAGAGTTCTTATTAGAGCATGGCGTCGTAGATGAAGTGGTGCATCGTCATCAACTGATTGATACGATCTATCGTTTGCTCGCAAAACTGTGCCACGTACCTAATGTAGATGCTTAATAAGATGTATGGCTCAGTATCATGAGTCAATTATTGAGTGCATAAACGCCTAGCCGCGTGCTAACATCTATTGCATATGCAAGACCCTCTAATAGCATTTATCGTCATTGCACGGTAAATGCTATTTTTGGTTTTAGCCAACACATATATTTCTATTTCTTATTAAATTTACTATAGGTTTTATCCATGTCTGATCTTGTAGCGTCCAACTCTAGTAGCCCTAACGACAACGTTGGTTTGGTCAGCTTGACCGAATGGCTAAATTATATGCAGCAAATACATGTGTCTGCGATAGATATGGGACTATCGCGTGTATTGCCTGTTGCCGAAGCGCTAGGAGTAGTAAAGTCAGCTAAAGATGACGCTTATGTCTTCACTGTGGCAGGCACCAATGGTAAAGGCTCTACGACCGCTGTTATCGCCGAAATGTGTAAAGCCGCAGGTTATAAGACGGCACTATATCAATCGCCGCACTTGAGCGTATTTAATGAGCGCGTGCGTATCAATGGCAAAATGGTCAGCGATGAGACGCTGATTGATGCTTTTAGCAAAGTCGAAGCAGCACGTTTAGAGTGCGATTTGACCTTGTCATTCTTTGAGATGACAACGCTGGCAGCATTACTCATATTTGCTGAGGCAGACTGTGATGTATGGGTGTTAGAAGTTGGATTAGGCGGACGGTTAGATGTGGTCAATATTATTGATCCTGATATGGCAGTGATTACTAATATTGGTATCGATCATGTCGACTGGCTCGGTGACAATGTTGAGGACATCGGTCGCGAGAAAGCAGGTATATTGCGACAAGGTATCTCTTTAGTTTATGGTGCTATTGAAATGCCATCTAGCGTGCAGCACGCTATCGATAATAAGCAAGCGACTTGTTATCAAATTGGGCAAGATTTTAGCTACCGCGATATTGACTCAATGATTTGGCAATACAGTAATGCGGCAGTTACCTTGCAACTACCACGCCCTGCGCTATCCTTGACCAATACTGCTAATGCACTATCGGCGGTACTTGCAAGCCCGTTGAAAGTCGATGTAAGTGCCATCGAGCAGGCATTGCAAACTGTCAAACTGGCAGGGCGCTTTGATTATCGTGAAAGCCATCATCGCCATTGGTTGTTTGATGTGGCGCACAACGAGCAAGGTGTGGAATTTTTATTAGCGCAGTTATTGCCATTTTGGCATCAGCATTTGAGTAAACACGGCAGCCAAGCTGATAGAGACCTTCCAAAAATCAAAATGTTGTTCTCTATGTTGGGTGATAAAGATATCGACAAAGTAGTACAGCGTCTGACTCAAGCAGGCTTGCCGATTAGTGATTGGTTCATTGCTGAGATTGATTATCCTCGTGCCGCGAGTAACGAGCAGCTACAAGGCGTCTTAACTCAATATGTGGATAGCGCCAACATATATCAATTCGATGGTTTGCATGCAGCGACGTATGCGGTAATAGCTGATAGTCAGCCACAAGATCTAATCGTCGTATGTGGTTCGTTTCATACGATTGGCGAAGCGCTTGCTGCACTCGCCGTATGATCATTTAAGTTAAAGTGGCGCCTGTTTAGTGTTAATCTTAGTACTTGCCTGATAGCAGACAGCACGAAAAATATGCTTTATAATCAAAATGATTTGCAAGACTGGCATAAATGGGTCGGCATAGATTTTGAACACTGATGGCAGTAACTGGCGGTACGAGGTATTTATTAGCGCAATTATCTATATTGCTGTAAGACAGTCCCTGCGCCGCTCAATCAACCTTATCACCAACTAAGAGACGTAAACGGATGAACTTTTCGAGACAAGCCTTATTGGGCATTGGGATGATTCTAGGCGGTAGCGTGATGTTATACGCCATGGTGCAGCAGATTGGCGAGAGCAACCAGCCACAGCCAACATCAGCGATGATAGAGAAACCAACGACCGAGCAAGAATCTCCGCAACCGCTAACGACTGACATTGAGACAGAAAAACGTATCCTTGCGCAAAAGCAAAAAGAACGTGCTGCTCGTGTTGCCGAGCAGGAGAGACGCGCACAGGAGTTTTTGACAGAACAAGAAGTGGCTGAAGCAGAAGCGTTGGCCAAAGCCCGTGCTGAAAGCCAGCAGTATGTCAAAAATATCGCGGCGACAAATGAACAGAGTGAGAGTTCAGAAGACGTAAAAGACACAGAAAAAAGTGTCAAAAGTAAGGAAGTGCAAGATGCTGAAAAATTGGTCAAGGCAGCCGATGATGCAGTGAATGAAGCCAAAGCAAAAAAGCAGGCGGAAGATGAGCAGCAACAAGCCAAAGCAAAACAAGAAAAAGCCGCTGCTGAAAAACTAGCAGAAAGTAAAAAAGAAGCAGAAGCGAAAAGACAAGCGGACGCTCAAGCTGCGGCCGAAAAAAAGAGAGAGGCAGCTGAAGCGGCTAAAAATGAACCACCAAAATCGCCCTCTGAGTATCAAGTCAAAAAAGGCGATGGGTTGATTAAGCTTGCAAGACAATACAACATGCCTGTCGAAGTCTTGGCTCAAGCAAATAACATTTCACCATCGACTTCATTACAGTTAGGTCAAAACATTACCATACCTTCGCGCAGTCAAGTGCAACGTCTGGAGCGAGAAGCGGCCGCCGCCAAAAAAGCGGCTGAGGCTAAGCGAGACGCTCAGCAAAAGCTTCGTGAGGCTCGTCAAAAAGTCAAAGAAACCGATGCGAAAGGCAGCTTTGGGGTGCAAGTAGCGCTCGCAGATAATCAGGCCAAAGCGGATCAACTAGCGAAAAAATTCAAAGAGGCTGGATATCAAGTGAAGACCAGTCCGACCAGTCGCGGTGTACGCGTCATTGTTGGTCCTGAACGTGGAAAGGTTGCCGCATTGGCACTAAAAGATAAGATCAATAGTGATTCTAACGTCAATACGACCGGTGCTTGGGTGCTTTATTGGCGTTAAATAAGACATCAGTGGGGTATCCCTTATCACGACCTACACGCTGATATATGGCTTAGCTGTCATCTTATCGATTTAGACCATGATTATTTTTAAACACGACAACCACTGTCGTGTTTTTTGTTTTATCGTTTGCCGATTGGCGCAAGCTTGGTTACGATGAGCACATTTTTATTACTCATTTTTGTATAACCTGTCAGCCTATAAAGGTTGCCCTGTGGTGATCAGCCGATCATTGACTCTTCAGAGTCTTGAACGCTAGCCGGTCACTGTTATATTGTATAAGGTAAAACCATGTCATTTGGCGCTATATTTTTAATCTTGGCCGTTGGGTTTTTAGGACTGATTACGTTACCAAAGCTATTGGCGAAACGTCCAGTCGCAGAGCCTGAGTCAAAGCCTGTGCGCGGTGATGAGCTGGCTATCTGGCCATTTGCCCCAATGCCAATCATGACCGACACTGAAGTGATATTTTTTAATAAATTAAAAAATGCGCTGCCAGAGTATCATATCTTTGTGCAAGTTCAGCTGTCACGAATCATTGAAGCCAATAGTGACGAGACATCCGAGCGCAGCTTTTGGTTTAATCGTATCTGTCGCCAGAGCGTTGATTATGTAATCGTGGATGTTGACGCTCAGACCACGCTAGTTGCCATCGAGCTTGATGACTGGACACATAGCAGCAAAGCGCGGCAAAAGGCTGATGATAAAAAAGACAAAGCCCTAGCTAGTGCAGGCATCGCCATCGTTCGTTTTCACGCTGAGCGTATGCCTAGTGCCGATATGCTGAGATACGAGCTAATGCAGGTGATTGAGAGTTATTAAATGGTTCACTAAGCTTCTTTGGTTGTTAAAATGAGACAGTTATTCAAACTATCTAGCTTAGACTATTCTTTTATTTGGCTTAACTGCCTTGGATAAATGACAATCAGTCGCTCACCTTCGAAGTACAATCCTGTTCTGAGGTTTGGCGTGTCAGGGTAGGTAAGGGGCGGCTGACACCGACCATAGCGGTCATAAAAGTCGCGCTTAGTGAACCATTCAATATAATGCGCGGCTCGCAATGAAGTGGTGTCAATCGTCGCAAGAGCGGCTTTATCTCTCTTATCACACCATTCATGTATCGGAAAGCTGGGTGTTAGCCAATGAGGCCAATCATAATCACCAAGGTTGGTTGTGTTAATCGGTAAAAAGAATCGCCCTTTGATTACACCATAGCGTTTGTCTATTTTGACCTGCCCGTGATCTTCCGTATCTACCCAGACGGCTCGAAACTGCTTGGTTTGCATGTGCGTCATCTTACGCTGTAGATTATCATTGGAGTTAATCCCTACCCAGTTCACAGGCTCAAAAGGTGCTGATCCCATAAAAAATTTAATGGCTAGTTCCCAATGCTCCACCAGCCTCTCTTCATGATTATACAAAATCAAATCAAGCTCACCGACAGTCTGCTTACCATTGTACAGCTGTACATTATTAGCTAGTGTCTCGTACGGATGCAGATTACGCGCAAACCCATCCTCTAACCAAAACGATAGTAGTCCCTCAAAGTGAAACCCCAATCGATTGGGACTAGGGCGTTTGAGTAAATAGCGAGTCAGCTCTTGATAGGTGGCAGTGGTGTCTAGCTCTGTTAATCGTTGCTCATACGCTTCAAACTGTGTCTGCCAAAATTGTGCACTATGCACAGCAACGGTATGTGTGCTCTGATGCGGTGCAAAGTCTAGCCACGTGGTCAAGACATTGGGACATGCCAGTACATAAGCCAAATCGCGCACGTAAGGCCGGCGGAAACGCTCCCAAGGTACATCATCTATGAGGCGATTATGTGTGGGTTTATTGATAGGCTCGGACATAGGATAAACCATCATTGTGGTGAGGCATTTACCCTAACGGCTCGCTCTATAAAAGTCTATAGGATACGAGTATCGGCGATGGCAGTGCTAAGCTTTTTGGCTTCAAAACATGATATTAATGTGATGGATATGAATACTGATATCAGTAAAATTTAGCACAAAAAAAAGCCAACCATTGAAAACAATGATTGGCTTTTTTCTTTACTGTTATGTTTGGTCGGAACGGCAGGAAGTAAAGTAAAGGCTGTATGCCTTTTAATATATAGGTTTTATTATTTTTAATATCAACGATACCAACAATAATACCAACAATCGTTTTTAATAATGCCCTTTTTTGGCTGTTTGCTGCTTCACTCAATATTATTTTGTAATTATTTTTACTGTTTACCGTTTCAACATTTCTCAACATGATAGGGCGGTGTCATTGTTCAGGACTTTGCAAGCGGTGACCGCAGCCATCTGCATATTTTTACGACCGCGAAATTAAAAGTTTAGGGGGTTGCTTTTTGTTTGCATGGGGTTGAATTAATCACTGCACGCGCTCGGTAATGGCACTTAAATGCGTGCGTTTTTAATGCGTTTTATTGCATCTGTACTATTTAGCCCGTTGGGAATTATTCCAATTTTTTGCTTCCTAAAAAATATTTGCTTCCACTCTTAGCCGTTTGCTGTCCTGACTTGGCGATGAATAGGAATAATAGAAAATTCGCTGTTTTGCTTCCTATTTTCCTTGCTTCCTCGCTTTTTGCTTCCATTTTGGGGCATCTGCTCATTAGGTTTTGAATATCAGGTTTTATTAGGTTTTGTGCAGCCCATAAAAAAGGCAAACGCATAACGTTCACCTCTCAGAATAACAATCATTAAACATTAAGCCTCTAAAAAAGGTTCGGCTTTAGGAGTCAGAGTGACTTGCAAGCCCATACCATCAATAATTTTTAGCATGGTGTCAAAGCGGGGCTTTTCGGACTGTAGGGTTTTATAAAGACTTTCACGTCTTATGCCTGTCTTTTCTGCCAGCTCATTCATGCCCTTTGCGCGTGCAACATCGTTTAATGCTTGGATAAAGTCACTAGGTGTGCCATCGCTCAATGCTTCATTCAAGTAAGCATTAATAAGGGTTTCATCTGTTAGGTACTCTGCTACGTCAAAACGGCTGATCTTAATATCGGTCATTGGGGGTGCTCCTTTTCTTGTTCCTTAACCTGCTGCCATAGGGTGCAAGCCTTATCAATGTCGCTTGCTTGGCTGTCTTTACTGCCTCCTATCAATAATAGATAGAGGGTATCGCCTTGCTTGGCATAATAGACACGGTAACCATTGCCTTTGAATATTCGCATCTCATAGATACCGTTTGTATTGGCTAATGGCTTATGGTCACCAAAATTGCCGCCTTGCGCTCGCTTGATACGTGCCAGTATGCCTACTTTGCCTAACGGGTCTTTGAGCTTGTGCAACCAGCGTCTAAATTGTTCGGTTTGGTTAATATCAATCATAGGGGTAAATTATAAGAATACTTATAATTAATTGTAAACTTTTGGATAATAGATAACAAGTTACGATTGTATGTGGCATATATAGAAGTGTAGGCAAAACAAAAAGGCAGACGTTTAACGCCTACCTTTTATTGTTTTGTCTTAATGTGATTGTGCGGACTTAACCCACCACGTTGATGTCATCAATCTGCTGCATCAGCTCATTGGTTAGGCTAAGCGCTGCGATGATATTCATATAGTGCTTGATATCGCTATGATCTAGCGTTCGACCTTGACGATCTTTAAGCCACTTTTGCGCGGGCTGATATCCACCGATATAGAACTCCCATGCGATTAGCGGTACATTGGTAAAATACTGAGTATCGTTAAGCCAAACTTTACCAATGCTGCTATCTACTTCGTCAGGCTCAAAGCCAACGCTGGTCTTAGTCATTTTACGAGTAACGGCATTATCACCTCCTACGGGATAACCTATACCAAGCGCTTTAGTTTGTGCGGCAAGCTTTGGTGATTCTAATAAGTGAATTCGACGTAACTCGCCACCGAGTGCCACCAACTGCCAAAAGATATCGACATCGCTAGGATAGGGCACGCGTGGGAAGTCGATTTTTAAGAACTCTTTATAAGTCTCACGATATGTCGGGCTGTGCAATACGGCATAGATATAATCGAGAATATCTATGGGGGCAAACGTGCCAGCAATTTCTTCTTTTTCATTGGTAAAGGTTAAGCCAATACCCTTGGCGATATCGGCCACAATTTCAGGATCGAGATTTGGTGTTCGTACTGGCGTTTCTTGATACTTAGAATCTGAATTTAGCAACTTCGACTGAGTTAAAGAATCTTGGTTGTAGAGGTATAAAGGCATAAAATAACCACTACCAAACCTTCCAGCAGTTCCTGTTAAATTAAAATCTCCTATCAAATTAGAAATGAAAATGTATCTCCAATTCGATACACACTGCCTAGATACAACTAGTGCATAGTTTTCTTTAAGAAATAAGTGCTGCATTACTTCATTGACGGGACGTGCATATAAACCTCCTGAATTTCCAGTATATAAAGAATACCTTATATCAAAAGGCTTGTATGAAACTGGAATAATAGGAAGATGCTTATTTTTTGCCGCATCTTGCTTTGCCCATATATACTTCCAAGATTGAGCATCTTTCATTCTATTGTATTTTACACGCCATTCTTTCTCGTCTAGTGTAAGTATGTCTTCAATTTTATTTTTTTGTTCTATCTCATCAAACGAAATATTCAAGTTGTTATTAGCTGAAACAAAACCTATGGAGTTTATTTTAACTAACTAGACCTCTTGCAAAAGTCATAGGTTAAGCTCGGAATTAAT
>CENM01039658.1_pt1 | contig 14709 bp, 10 predicted proteins | sample 530261 | NCBI WGS metagenome assembly CENM01 (sample SAMEA2619854, study PRJEB7988) | marine metagenome | biome: marine biome (ENVO:00000447); feature: deep chlorophyll maximum layer (ENVO:xxxxxxxx); material: "saline water (ENVO:00002010), including plankton (ENVO:xxxxxxxx)" | depth 80 m
GGCTGATATCTGTTAATTTCATAATATGTCCTTAATAATGAATAAAATTGAGTAAAGCGTTTATCGTCGAAACATTAAAAAAGCAACATTATAAATAGTAATGCTGCTTTTTTGTGAGAGCTGAGATAAGGGTTGAGTGTTGCCAAAAATAAACCTAGTCGCTCGTAATGTCAAGTATTCTCTAAAGCGGTTTAACGTTTGTCTAAACGATTGGCGAGCCAGTTGCCAGACGCTTGAATCGATATCACCATCACTGACAACACCAGCACGATAAAAATCATCACCTCGGTCTGATAGCGATAATAGCCATAACGAATGGCCAAATCACCCAAACCACCACCGCCGATCATACCAGCCGCTGCTGAGTAAGAGAGTAAGCTGATACAAAGAATAGTGACCGAGAGTACCAATCCTGAGCGCGCTTCATTGAGCAGTACTTTGATGATTGTAAAAGGTCTGGCGCCCATCGATTCAGTTGCTTCAATAATACCGCGCGGTACTTCACGCAAATTTTGCTCAACCAAACGCGCAAAATAAAACGAACCTGCAATCGCAAGGACGAGAGAGGCGGCAATCGGACCGATACCAGTACCGACGATAGCTTTGGTAAACGGACTCATCGCAATCATCAAAATCACAAAAGGGAAGGCGCGCATAAAGTTGGTAATGGCGCCAAGTACGCCATAGAGTGTCTTGTTTTGCAAAAATTGTCGGTCACTGGACAAAAACAAGAATACGCCAAAGAGCCCACCGATAAGGATGGCGACCGTGGTTGAAATACCAAGCATGATAAACGTATCAACAAACGCACTCACAATCTCTTTGCGTAGGGCAAGCAGCTTGTCTATAGAGGCGGATAATTCAGTACCAGTTAACATATCTATTTCTCCTGCCTCATTAGTCCTCAACGACTAAGCCTTTGCCAATCGGGGTAGTTGCCTGAATCAGACCATCTCGTACATCGGCCACTTCTAATAGCTGACCTTGATGTAATAATGCTGCGCGATCACAGAGTCTGCGAATGACGCTCATCTCATGGGTTACGATGACGATGGTCACACCAAGTTGCTCATTGATATCGCGCAAACAAGTCAGCAAACTGCGAGTCGTTGCAGGGTCAAGCGCACTGGTTGGCTCATCGGCCAGCAATACTTTTGGACTCGGGGCAATCGCGCGGGCAATACCGACACGTTGCTTTTGCCCACCGGATAGCTGCGCAGGATAATGTCCAGCGCGATTAGTTAAATCGACAATCTCAAGACATTCCATAACGCGTTTATGAATATCGCGGCTAGGATAGCCTGACACTTTTAAATTAAATGCTACGTTGTCAAAAACCGTTTGATTAGACATGAGATTGAACTGCTGAAAAATCATACCGATATTATGACGAGCAATACGCAGTTCACTGGCAGATAGCGTGGTCAAGTCAGTACCGTCTATCACCACTTGGCCTGAATCTGGACGCTCAAGCATGTTAATCAAGCGCAACAAGGTCGATTTACCTGCGCCTGAATAGCCCATTAGACCAAAAATCTCGCCTTGTTTGATAGTCAGAGATGTCGGCTCAACAGCAGTAAACCAATGTGGTTTGCCGTCTTTGTCTTTGATTGATCGGTCGCTTAAAAACCTTTTGGTCACATCGTTTAAGACAATCATGTCATTCATGGAGGGCTCAAAATTCAATAAATTTTTTAATGGTCATCGTGTGTTGTTATGCTTCTATTACTAGATAAGAAGCCCATCAAAACGACAATAGTCAATAACCGTATAATAAGGGGCGGTAATATAGCATATTATCAGTCACTTTGGATATGCACATCCGTGACTGACTTATGATGAATAGCTATTAAGGAAGGAATGTTTGAGGGGTATCAGTGGAAGTAATATCAACAAAGTAACGTATTTTCAAATATAGCTGACTACTCATGCTGATTGTAATGAGGGTCATGTTCAACGGGTATGGCGACTAAAAAGCGAGTATGACCGTTTAGCGTATCAGTAGTGATCCGCCCTTGATGCGCGGTGACAATCTGAGAAACCAAAGAAAGCCCCAACCCTGACCCTTTATTCTTTTGCTGTAACCGTACAAATGGGCTAAACACTTCTTCGCGTTTTTCTTCAGGAATACCTGTGCCTTCATCAATCACCGCTAGTACTGCATATTTTGGTAGGGGACGTACCGGCTCAGTTTTTGCCTTTTTGAGATGCTTAGCAAATAAGCCTTCTTTACGCGGTGTGGCTGCGGCTTCGTTATTATTTTGGGTGTTGGCTTTAGCACTGTTTTTCGCTTTATCTTTGCTGCCATTTTTGTGGATAGTTGTATCAGTTGCTACTTTGTCAGTTTTTCTATTGCTATCGTTTTCAAGAGCATGCGCACGATTGTCGATTGTTCCATCTGTAGATTCGATAAGATTATCATGTACGCCTTTATTAGAGTCTAGAGTGTCTTTAGAATCAGGAACGGCCTTCCAAATCACTTTATCTAAATCGGTGCTAGCAATATGAGCATCAGGTTTTACAGAACTTGGGGTGTTTTTAATAAAGTTAAGATCAGCATTTACATCTTCATCGACTGTTAGATTTTCACCATTTTTGTAGATTGGCGGTGCTGGCAAGACAGTTATTGGCTCGACTGACTCAGTTTTGTCTTTATTGCTCAGAGTAGAGTCGGCATTTTCGAGTGAAGCAGACTCCTGCTCATCACTATTGGTATCAAGCGACTCTTCATAAGAGTCAAAATCCAACAAGCTATTATAATCGGTGAAACTGCTAGAGAGCACGGTCTGCAATAGGTAATCAGGAACAGTGCCAGCCTCTTCGATAGTCTGAACGCCGTACAGTAACACAGTAACGGGCGGCTTGCCGTGAAGCATGGCATTGGTCAGTAGATTACGAATGAGATGAGTCAACATTGATGATTGACCGTCGATCATGATGTGCTCACCAATCAACGTGGCTTCAGGATAGTGCTGACGTTCTTGATTGACCAAATCGTATAAATCCAAGTACTCAATTTGCTGCAAAGCATGACCTGCATCTAGACGGCTGACCAACAATATACTTTCGACCAAATCATTGAGACCTGACAGATCGCGAGTGATGGCATGAGCGCGTTTATCAAACTTGGCTTTGGTGTCAGATGGTAGCGCACCAGCCAACATATCCATCATTTCAATCTGCAAGCGAATGCGCGTGATAGGCGTACGCAACTCATGAGAAGCATGCGCCAATAATAAATTATTGGCATCAACGAGGTGCTCAATCTTTTGCGCTGCTTGGTTGAACCCACGCGCCAATGAGGCAATTTCGTCATTACCACGCGCGTTCACTCGAACCGTAAAATCCCCATCACCTAACTGAGCCATCTGCTGACTTAACTGATCGATACGCCATGTCATGGTACGGGCAATCAGCCACAGAACACCTGCCATAATAATGAGCAGCAACAACGTACCTGTAAACAGATTCAGCGCTGCAGAAAGCACGGGCTTTTTAGGAGGTAAACGCGACTCATACAGCAGAGTATAGCCAGTGCTGCTATAGACTTGAGCCTGCTTAGTAGGGGAGGTATCTGCAAACGAAGGAAAAATACGTGAAAATAAAGATGGCGTAGGTGGTAGCTCTAGCGGCAAATCGCTATTATCGGTTTGCATGAGCAACCGACCTTCGCTGTCGTACAACCCCATTTTCGCCTGCAAAGACTCATCAAAAATATCAAAGCTTTTTTTGACAACAGCTAGCATAAATCGTGATTGTAGGTGATTGTCCTTGCTGATAGAGATATTTAGCTCATGCAGAAAGGGATCAATCTGACCCAAAATCTGCGTGGCCAATATCTCTGATCGGATTCCTGCGTCCTTGTCATGCACCAATTGGGTCAATAGCACCATAGCAACTGCAAATAAAATAAGTGCCAGCATAACGCTGGCAAATAGTTTGGCAAATACGGAACGAAAACCCAATTGCTGCATTAAACAATCTCTGTTATTGGACACTAATATCGACTGAGCTTAATATGCTCTCTATCGATTAATCCGTCTTTTATGATCAAACCTGATCAGTGGCAAATTGATAACCAACACCGCGCACCGTGATAATGCGTTTTGGTTGACGTGGGTTGTCTTCGATCAAAGCACGCAAACGTGAAATATGCACGTCAATGGCACGATCGATGTTGTCTGAGCTGTCGTCGTTTGGCATTGCCTGCCAAAGCTGCTCGCGATTTAGCACTTTGCCAGAATGGGTAGCAAAATAGTGTAGTAATTGGAACTGATGTGTCGTTAAACGTACAGGCTCATCATCGATAGTAACTTCGTGACTGTCAGGGAACACACTCAAACGACCAAAGGTTAAGCTATCTGACTGGCTATCTGCTTGGTTTGGCTGCTCATGACGGCGGATAACAGCACGGATACGGGCGAGAAGCTCACGCGGCTCGAAAGGCTTTGCGATATAGTCATCAGCACCCATCTCCAAACCTAACACGCGATCAGTTGTATCCCCTTTTGCGGTCAGCATAATAATAGGTACTTTATTGGTCATATTATTCTTGTTGCCACGAATTTTTTGACATACTTGCATGCCATCCATGTCAGGTAGCATCAAATCAAGTACGACCAAATCGATATCACGCTCTTTGGTATCTAACAGATCAAGGCCTTCTTGACCCAAACCTGCATGATGGACGTCATAGTAATTCATGGTCAAATAATCACTGATCAGCTCTGCTAAATCTGGATCATCTTCAATCAATAAAATCTGCTTGCTCATGGGATATCCTCTAATTGTTCTTATAATTTGCCAAAGGTCTAATGTGTGCTAGTCGCTTAACTATGATAACTATGATAGAAGTATCAATAGTTTTTACATTCTATGCCATTAAACCTCTGAGCCTCTAAGTTTTCAGGTGTTTTAGAGTACTGAACTATCATGATGATAAAAATACGTAGTGATAAAGATAGTCCTAAATACTCGGATAGTGCTATATATAGTACGACTATATTGCCTAATGATGCTGTTACAAAACAAGATAGGCTTTGTTAATGTTTCTACCAAATGTAACTGTCAGCGTGAATGGCTATGACACGATGACTTTTTTGCCTTCAGAGTCAATAGGTAAGTCAGCCAAGCAAATTAAACTATCGTTACTCACACCAGCAATCAAATATTGTTGCGTGGTCGGATCATACTCAACAACCTCAATAGGCTGGCGTGTCAAACGCTGGTCTTGGCCAATAATCCAGACATTGGCGGTCAACGGTTTAAGCGGCATATAAGGCGGTTTTTGTAACTCTGTTAAGTCAACATCATGTAAGGCGCGCTTGGGCACGATAGTACCTACGTCTATTTGTCCATAATTGACTCGCCCCGTGACCTTCATTTCTGGTTGTAGCTTGTCACGGCTGGCTTCATTGTCAATGACGTTAACATACACCAACAGTTTTTTTGGCTGGCTGGTAGGCACAAGCTTACTGACCTGACCTGTAAACTTGTCAGTGATACCTTCGGTCGTAAAATTGACAGTCTGACCAACTGAAAGCTGAGGCTCCGCTTGAATGGGTAGTGTCGCCGCAAAGTGCAATTTGGTCTCGTCACTAATTTCTAATAGGGGCGTGCGCGCCGCCATTTTTTCACCAGTTGTGGCATATAGGTTTTCTACACGACCTGAAAAGCTAGCAGTTATCGTCACCAAATTATATTGTGGGTTCGGTTTTTTAGTAGCAGTTTTTATACCATTACTATCGGCGTTATCACTATTATCTGTCACAAGGTTTGCTGCTGACGACTCTTTTTTATCATTGTTAGTATTATTTACATTAGCATCATTATCAACAGATAAAGCCTTAGTAGAGCTAGAGTCAGAATTGTCGTCAATACTTGGTGTATTCTCTGGTTTCTTATTATTGGTAGTGCTTGTCACTATCTCTTCTTTAGAAGAGTTGGCTTCTGTAGATGTGTCTGATTTTACGGTAGGATCACTCACCGCCGCCAAACGCCTGACAACTAGTAAAGGCGTACCTTTTTCTACCCATTGACCTTCGCTAACGAACGTTTTTTCTATATTGACGGGATGTACTGCAAAAAATTTGGTTTGTTTGATAGGCTCGATGCTACCTTGCAGCCCTAGACTTGGCTGATAACGGGAAGACTTTATACTGAGTATGTGTTCTGGTGTGATCGTGACACTATCACTGGTAATGACAACGGGGGAGTCTGCCGTTGCCGTGTTTTCAGGAGCGACTGATTCATTCTCAGATGGTGAGGGTTGACAAGCAGCAAGCAATAAAACGCTGAGCAAGTAGAGGCTTTTTTTGGAATGTTTAAAGGCTGTCATAGCAGTCACCGTTATAGTCGTCGTTTCATTATATAGTGAATAGATACGCGGTGGAACAATTGCGCCACACTTACTAATCTTAGATGCGTAAGCGTTTGTCATAAGAAAATAGATGAGGTTGCCGACTTATTAAATAAGAACAGCGGTTTATGATACTCATTAGTTAGAACATTAATTCGCTAATGACTGGAAAAGCATCAATAACTGTGCTAAAACAAACATAACGAAATACTGTGATACATTTTTATCACAAAAGAAAATTATTCAGCAATGTGGTTATTGATTCTATATAATGCAGGGATATCATAAAGTTGGTTGCCTCGTTGTTTAAATGACGTTGTCACTGACAGTAAGTGAGTTCAAAAACTTTTGAGTGTTTTAAGAGATAATACGACTTTGCTTGATGGTTATAGAAGTAAAATATTAGGCCTAAAAAGCTAAAAATCGCACTCAATTTTATGAGCTTATTACGAGCAAAGTGCGTATAGTAACTCATGTTGACGCTGTGTTTGATGGGCAGACACTGATAAAAGGTATTCACTGTCATAAAAGGTCTAATGAAGTCTCAGTCTTTTGTATTGGTCTCATATTGACTGATATCATGACTTAAGATGATTGTTAGAGCTTTATATAGACAGAGAGCGTTACGAATAAATAGTCGTTCATAGGATAATGATAATGGAAAATAATTTTGAAGGTTTGAAAGTAATGGTGATTGATGATTCAAAAACCATTCGCCGTACCGCAGAAACCTTGCTACAAAAAGCGGGTTGTGAAGTCGTAACCGCTATAGATGGCTTCGATGCCTTAGCAAAAATTGTTGATAACAACCCAGATATTATTTTTGTCGACATCATGATGCCGCGCTTAGATGGCTATCAGACTTGTGCACTCATAAAAAATAACCCTGATTATGCTAATAAACCCGTGATTATGTTGTCATCTAAAGATGGCTTATTTGATAAAGCCCGTGGCCGCATCGTCGGATCTGATGAGTATTTGACCAAACCATTTAGTAAAGATGAGCTTTTTGATGCGATTAACCAGTACCGTTAATCAGCTCTATAGACTCAAATATAGTGATTGCTAAGATTAAAAATAATGACTCACTATTTAAGTGACTAACATACTAAGTGACTAGCATAAAAATAAATCACGAATAAGTTGTTGGCCATTATTTTCAGTCGTTTTATCAACAATATATCCTCATAGATATTTTAGAAAATAAAGGAAAATCCTATGGCTACCGTTTTAGTCATTGACGACTCACCATCAGAAATGGCGAAATTTCGCGACATGCTTTCTAAAAATAACTTTCAAGTACTAGAAGCATCAAATGGCGAGCAGGGCTGTCAGATGGCAGCTGATCATCTGCCAGATGTCATTTTAATGGATGTAGTAATGCCAGAAATGAACGGTTTTCAGGCTACGCGAAAAATCACTCGCGGCAAAACCACCGCTCATATACCTGTCATTATGATCAGTACCAAAAATCAAGAAACCGATAGAGTGTGGGGCAAGCGTCAAGGTGCCAAAGAGTATATGAATAAGCCAGTCGATGAAAACGTATTGGTCAATATGATTCGCAAAGTGATGGAGTAACTTGTGGCCTCTAGAGGATTCATTGAGCTTCTGCGTCTAGCAGATTTGGCACGTGCGCGCAAAAGCGGTCGCCGCGGTGGTCAAGAGTTTGATTGGCAAGGGGTGGTATTTGAGATTGGTGGTCAGCGCTTAGTTGCTCCTATGGGTCAGGTATCAGAGGTGTTATCCATGCCAGAATACACTAGCTTACCTCTAGTAAAGCCTTGGATGCTAGGTATTGCCAATATTCGCGGACGACTACTACCTTTGACGGATTTGTCACGCTTTTTACAAGTGCCAAGCCGCTTGCCACAGCTAAGCCAGCGCAAAGTTATTGTGATCGATCACGATAATAACTTTTCAGGGCTACTGGTCGATCAAGTGCTTGGTATCGAACAGTTCACTCAGGAACATTACCGCCCAGAAGCGATTGATTCCAATTCACCATTTGCACCTTATAACCATGGTAAGTTTTTGAAAGACGAGCAGGAGTGGTACGTTTTCATGCCAAGCTTGCTGGCACAAGATCTGCAGTATTCAGATGCTGCGGTATAGTAATCGACAATAAAACATCTATTTATTCGGTAACGACAGATTAATAGCGGCTGACACGATACAGTGGGATGTCAGTTTATACAGGCTTTGCTAATCATTGTTTTGATAACAACAAGATTGTCAAAGTCAGTCACGATAAGACTTTGACGATTGTTTGAAAGGGATACGCAAGATGAGTGATGTTAAAAGAAAACCTGTAGCTGGTACAGGCAACACAACTGTAGAAGGCAAAGAGACCAATAATACGTGGAAGCTATTATTAGGATTTTTTATTCTGCTGAGTGTGGTCTGTGTCGTTTGGCTGGCTAACGCGGTGTTATCGGTGAGTCAAGACTTTACTAACTTTAATCAAACAATTGTTTTACCAGCACTTGTCTTTGCTATCGGTGCTTTGGGTATTATGTTTGCCTCGTATCAATTGCTTAAGCAACGTGGTGGATCAGAGCGTTTGCTGATTGAAAAAGAAACCTTACGCCGCCGTCAAGAAGCAGAAGCAGAGTCTGAACGAGCTCGTCAAATTCAAGAAGAAAATGAACGTAACCAGATCGCTATTCTACGCCTACTTGATGAGTTAGGGGATTTGGCAGAAGGTGATTTGACGGTCAATGCTACCGTGTCAGAAGACTTTACAGGGGCAATTGCTGACTCAGTCAACTTCGCAATTGACCAATTACGTCAATTGGTTTTGGTTATTAACAGTACTGCCGACCGAGTTGCACAGTCTTCAGATCAAACGCAGATGAACGCTGTTGAGCTTGCTGAAGCTTCTGAACATCAAGCGCAAGAAATTGCTGGTGTATCAGCCGCTATTAATGAGATGACCGTGTCAATTGACCAAGTTTCGAATAATGCATCAGAGTCTGCGACGGTTGCTCAGCGTTCAGTTGCCATTGCCTATAATGGGGCAGAAGTTGTACAGCGTTCGATTGAAGGTATGAACGTTATTCGTGATCAGATTCAAGAGACATCGAAACGTATCAAGCGCCTTGGTGAGTCTTCTCAAGAGATTGGTGATATCGTTGGCTTGATTAACGATATTGCAGACCAAACCAACGTTCTGGCATTGAACGCCGCCATTCAGGCATCGATGGCAGGTGAGGCTGGTCGAGGCTTTGCAGTTGTTGCTGATGAGGTTCAGCGTCTGGCTGAGCGTTCAGCGAATGCGACCAAACAGATTGAAACGTTGGTAAAAACCATTCAGGCGGATACTAATGAGGCTGTTATGTCGATGGAATCGACGACATCTGAAGTAGTACGTGGTGCTCGTTTGGCAAAAGATGCTGGTGAAGCACTAGAAGAGGTACAGAGCGTTTCTAACACGTTGGCTGACTTGATTCAGAACATCTCAAATGCTGCATTACAGCAGGCTGAATCTGCTGGCCATATTTCTCATACTATGAATATCATTCAAGATATTACTTCACAAACCTCATCTGGTACGTTGGCCACAGCACGTTCTATTGGTGAGTTGAGTGAAATGGCTGCCGCACTACAAGAGTCGGTTACTGGCTTTAAAGTATCGAACGATGATGAATTGTTAGATGATGAAATGATTAACTCTGAACAAACTTTATCAGAAATTGTCTAACCTTTTAGCTTGAATATTGAATCGGTATCGATACGTCTTTTTGTATAAGATTTTAATTAAAATGCTGTATAGGTTCTGACGCCGTGCAGCATTAATAATAGCAGGCGACGTGAACAATCATATACAAGTAGAAAAGGCTCTATCTAATACATTTGAACCTGTATGGGGTGATGAGATGATACAGGGCGATAGTGCTAATTTACAGCAATGGCAGAGATATATAGAACAAGAGATTGGCTTTATATTGCCAAATACACAGCTGCAGTGGTTGACCAATGCCATTGACCACACAGCAACATTAAATGGACTCACTACTCAGCAGCTCTGGTATCAATTACCAAAGAATAATGAGATTCGTCAGCAGCTATTAGACAAAGTGCTCATTCATGAGAGTCGCTTTTTTCGTCATAAACCTTCTATCGATTTCATCACACGATATGCAATAGACAAGTGTGCAGATGACAGGAGTAAGCCCTTTCGCATTTGGAGCGTTGGTTGTGCAAGTGGGCACGAGACTTGGTCACTGGCCATGAGTCTGACAGCAGCGCAGTTATCCAATCATGTGATACTGGGAACAGATGTGAGCGAGCAAGCGATTACAAACGCGCGATTAGGACAATATGATCAACGGCAGTATTCATTAATTCCTCAAAATTGTCAGCAGTTTGTTTACCCTTTGATCACCAAGAATGCAGGTAATGAGCTGAGTATGGCTGATACTTCTAGTAAAGTAGAAAGGTCTATCAATACTCAGTTTGACTGGCAAGTAGCGCCAGCTTTACGACCTTATGTTAGCTTTGCTCTACACAATGTTATTGAACAAAAATCACCCACTTCGCATCTTCAAAATGTGATTATCTGCCAAAACATGCTGCTGTATTTTCGCAAGTTTGATCAGCGTGATATTTTGGCATGGCTATCAGAGCAGTGTGCGGTAGAGGGATATATTATATTGGCTCCAGGTGAGGCGTTGTTTTGGCGCCCTTCGAATATGCGCCGTATTGCGCACCCACAAGTGAATGTGTGGCAAAAAATTAGTGCCTAAATTAGTGCCTAGACGAGTTAGGATAAACCTATGAAAAAGCAGCCCAATGACATAGTGACGCTTGAGTGGTTGTCGCCACTGCTCAATCAGCAATTATCACAGATATCTGATGGCTGGCAATCAGGTGCTGATATCGACAGTTATCAACAGATGACATCGCACTACTATCAAGTTAGTGGTGCGCTGACTATGATTCGCTTGCCTCTACTAGCAGATCTTGCCAATAAGTTGAGTTTTATGGCGAGCTTGGGGGCTAGTCACAATCTGTCTGCTAGAGACTGTCAAATAGGCAAGTTTTCTCATAAGTTATTGCAACATGCGCTCAATCAATATACGCATCTAGGCAAATACAACCGTGCTCTAATAAATAAGGCTACTAATGAGCTTGCTCAGATACTATCGCAACGAGGTGTGGAAGCAGATGCATTTATAGATGCTACTGATACCCAGCATGCGCATCTAAACAATGATGATACTCATGAAGATATGGTTCATGAAGATATTGTCAATAGCATTCAGATCGCAGTACCCACGAGTAATGTTACGACCAATTTAGAAGATCAACACTATCAGCAGATGTTACTGGTGTGGCGACAGCAAGTACAAAAATTGCTGGTTGCCAATATCAATCAGGCACCTGTTCTACAAATTTTAGAAAAAGTTAGTCAATATCTATGGCAGAATACTCAAGACAATGATTTACAGCGTCTATGGTATTTGAGCGAGTTGTGGCTGAGTGATCTTGCCCATAATGAAGCGCCATCACCTGAATATTATGCGCCACTATTAGGTCAGCTTGATCGCGTCATAGAATCTGCTACTCAGCCCACGCACTTATCTTCGAGCCTTGTTAAAGGCTTGATCAACAGTGTCTATATTCAGCTCATCTACCTAGAGAATAGTAGCGAGCGAACTCAATCTACCCTTAATGAGATATCACAGCGTGAGCCTGCGACCTTACGTTTTTTAACGCGATTGCTCAGTGAGATTGAGACTCTTATCTTCAATCTAGATAAGCCAGATACGCTAATAAATCCTCTACGATATATAAAGAGCCAGCTTGAGAGTCGAGGTTGGGTGCAATATGCGTCGCAAGTTGAATCGATCCTTACAGATTTAGAGCAAGCACGCTTATCAGAGACAGAGTTTACGCAGCAGCAATGGCACATAGAGCGCAAGTTACAAGAGCTATATAGTGCTATTTACGATACCGAGCAGGCAATATCACTCAAAATTGGCGCTTCTTCTTTTGCTATTATACCTGAAGCGTTTGATAGCAGTGATGTAAAGGATAAAGATAGACATGAGTCAGTTTCTACTGACAGTGACTTACGTGAGCTACGTATTGCCGTTGAAGAGATCAAGGAAAGCTTTAACGAGTATATACAACGTCAAGATATCCAGTCTTTACCAGTCATTGCTGACTTTGACAAGATTGCCCATGCTTTTGATGATATGGGACTGCCAGTCATTAGTGAGACGATAGAAAATATAGGCAGTATATTCACACAACTGCTCACTCATGAGGTTGCTGTACTTAGCTGGGATGTGACCCAAGCCTTGGCGGAGAGTCTGACCTCGATTGAATTGTTACTCGACTATCTTGCGCAGCAAGTCTTTGATCAAAACTTATTGACGCAGGCAAATGAGTATGCAGCGAAAGCATCACAGCTTCTTAATGCGTATGCGAAATCACCAGAAACAACTAACGATACATGGCTGACGCAAAAGCCAGTCGCGATGAATGTGCTTCGTTATGATGATAGTGGTGAGATCGCACCTGTGACCAGCTCAGATAATGAAACGGTGATAGCAACGCAAGATACCACTGATACTAATCCTAATGTAGAGAGTGATGCATTGCTGCGTGCTCGTGAACAACTCAAGCCTGACAACTTTGAAGTTGATGAAGAGATTCGTGATATTTTTATCGAAGAAGTGAACGACGTCATTACTGATTTAGAAGATTTTCTTCCTATTTGGCAGCAGGATTCACAAAATCTAACACCCTTGACCGAAGTCCGTAGAAGCTTTCATACCTTAAAAGGCTCAGGCCGCATGGTTGGTGCCTTTAGCATCAGTGAGATGGCGTGGTCAATAGAAAACCTACTTAACCGTCTGTTGGATAAGACACTCCCTGTAACAGACGATGTCGTACGTCTGGTAATAGAGACGGCGGAACGTTTGCCAGTGCTACTGACAGATTTTGCCGCACAACAATTACCGAGCTCTGATCCTGCTATTACTATTCTGAAAAGTCGTAACCTAATGACGCAGCAGCCTGTCAATGCTGGTTTAGATACGTTTGAGACTGGAATCACTGAAACATCAGCTGAAGTAGCGTTAGGTATCAATGACTCTGATTCAATGGATGATGTATCGTTAGAAACATTACTTTCGAGCGTTGATGGTGCTGAAGGAGCAGATTCTGAAAGCAATAATACAAATATACCAGAATCGCTATCTGGTTTAGAGATTCCAGCAGTACTTATCCCGTTTATGCAAGAAACCGAGCAATTAGCAGCCGATGCGAATGATTCAGATCCTGATATTAAAGAGATATTTATAGAAGAGGCCGAGGAAGTACTTGCCGAAATCGTACCTTTATATGAAGGTTGGCAGCTAGCATCGACTGACCTTGCCGCTCTAAAAGATATCCGTCGCGGTTTTCATACTCTAAAAGGCTCTGGTCGCATGGTGGGCGCTAATTACACCGCCGAGCTAGCATGGGCGATAGAGAATATGCTTAATCGCGTATTGGATCATAGTGTTATTGTCTCAAATGATATGTGTCAGCTGATGTCAGATGTATTGGCCGCTTATCCTGAAATGTTAGTAGCATTTGAAAATAACAGCCAAGATTACCCAGCTTTAGTGCCCTTATGGATTGCCTGCGCCAATGCCTATAGTAAGCAACAGGGTGATGCGTTTAGTTACTCTCGCTTATATGAGCAAGCAACAAGCCATTCTGAAGCTGAAGCTGAAGCTGACGCCGCGCAAGAGCCTGTATTGATGACTAGCATAGACGAAGACAATCCTACCTATGATGAGACTAATGAAGCGATAGACATGACGCTACAGACCTTCCATTCTGTCAACGAAAAAATGGCAGAGGCAACTGTTGTTTTAGCGCCTCAAAGCGAAGAAGAAAAAGCATTTTGTAAGATATTTATTGATGAAGCAGAAGAGTTACTTCATCACATTGATCAATTTGTCAGCGACAATCAAGATCAGCAACTGATTGAGATAACGGATGAAATAGTACGTGCATTTCACACATTACGAGCCGCATCTGGCTCCAGTGCTTTGGCTGCTATCAGCGAAGTTAGCGCAGCGATAGAGCACAGTTTGGAGCTATTGCATCAGCAAGATATAGCGATGAGTGCCCAACATCTAGAGGCTTTAGCGCAATCTGCCAAGCTGATAAATGGTTATTTAAGTAGCTACAAACAAAATATTCAGCAGCGTAGTGTCATAGTAGAAGATTCACACAGTCAGCAAGAGCAAGACATAGCGTCATTGCAAGCAATGCTGGCTGAGCAGTATGTCATTAGTGATGCTGATGCGACCGTTGTTACTAATAGCAAACCAACGATAGAAGAG
>CENM01039657.1_pt1 | contig 14690 bp, 16 predicted proteins | sample 530261 | NCBI WGS metagenome assembly CENM01 (sample SAMEA2619854, study PRJEB7988) | marine metagenome | biome: marine biome (ENVO:00000447); feature: deep chlorophyll maximum layer (ENVO:xxxxxxxx); material: "saline water (ENVO:00002010), including plankton (ENVO:xxxxxxxx)" | depth 80 m
GAGCGCAAGCCATACTTAACGATTAATCCGACTAAAGACGCGCAAGGCAATGTTATTGGAGTAGGGCCACAAGCCTACACCAAAGCGCCAGTGATACCGCAAGCGATGGGCGCATTGATTGAATCAAGCGGTGCGTTAATTGGCGAACTGACAGGCAACCAGTCAAACGGTGAGCAGTTAGTCAGCAACGTATCGACCGAAGCGGTTGAGATGGTGCAAGACAAGGTTGACGCGCAAGCATATATCTATCTTGATAACTTTGCTAAGACGATTGCCCATGTTGGGCGCATTTGGCTATCAATGGCTCAAGTGGTTTACGATGAAGAAAGCCGCGAAATGTCAGGTGTTAGCCATGACGATACTGATAGCAAGGTTGTGATCAACAAGCCGACTATTAAAGATGGTCAGCTTGCTTATGAGAATGACATACAAGGCGGCAAGTACAAAGTAACAGTCGATGTCGGTGAGGCGTTTAGCACGCAGCGCGATAAGACAATCAAGCGCATGATTGAGATGCTACCGCTTGCTTCAGATCCGCAAGACTCTAAGGTTCTTTACAACACCATCTTAGCTAATCAGGACGGTGAGGGCACACACGACCTTAGTCGTTATGCTCGCAAGAATCTCATTAACATGGGAGTTACAGAGCCTGATGAGCAAGAGCAGAAAGAGATGCAAGCCGCGCAACAAGCAGCAGCTAATCAGCCGCCTGATGCACAGACGCAATATTTTGAGGCAGAGGCAGCGAAAGCACTTGCAAGCGCAGAGAAAGCGAAAGCTGACACGCAAAAAACACTTGCAGAGGTTGACGAGACTCGCGCTGATACGGCTAAGACGCTCTACGAGATGCAACAGCAGTTTGAGCAATCACAAGCAGCACAGCAACAAGCTATGCAGCAAATGCTTATGATGCTCACAACTATGCAGCAATCACAGCAGCAGAATGAGCAGCAGATTAAGAAAGAAGTGACACCACAAGAGCAGCCTGATATGCAGCAACTAGCAGCTACGGCAGCTATGCAAGAAGGTATGCCACCAATGGAGGGTATGTGATGAAAGAGTTAACCAAAGCGGTTATAGAAAACAACAATCAGTTACTTGTGCAAGTAGCTGATTTGATGAGTAAGTATGATAGCGCTGATGGTAAATCCGCCCTTGGCGAGTGTATGGCGTTAATGGTTAGAGCTAACTCTCAAGTTTTCGCTAAAGACTTACAGGAGATTATCAACGCATCTAATCTTGGCGGTGCTAAATAAAACTAATCCTACTGCTACTTGCTGATAAGTTCTTACGGTACATGGATAAGAAAGCTAATGCTCGTAAGGCTGAATTAGCCAATGGCAAAGACGCTGATATGCTATAATAACTCTATAAAATAAGGAGTTATTTATGCAAAAAGACTGCGCTTATAGTTGCGATATTTTAGATGATGGCAGTTATCGTGTTGCTATCACAATCGATGGCGATTATTCAAAAATAGTTAGTTACGGGGAAACGCAGGACATAGCGGAATCTAATGCAAAAAAAATTATTGCTAAGATAGAACGCTTGAATTCTATGCGCGTTGATTTCAACTAAACAAACCAACCCAACCAAACAAAGCTCACTTCGGTGGGCTTTTTTATTGCCTAAATTTTAACAACAGCCACCAGATGCTATAAATCTGAGGAGATACCAAAGTGAGTGATTTTGACGACAACCAAGACTATCAAGAAGATACCCCGCAAGTCGAAGATAACGAGGTCATCGATGACGAGCAGGATATTGAAGATAGTCAAGACGATGAGCAAGATGCCGACGGTGAAGAAGCCGAAAGCCAAGATGATAGCGCCGATGACTCAGACGACTCAGATGACGCGCTTGATTTTAGCTTTGATGATGACGGTGATAGCAGCGACCCTTTCAGGGGACAAGAAGCGCCCGAGTGGGTGAAGAAAGTCCGAGAGGAAAACCGCGAGCTTAAACGTCAATTAAAGCAGCGTGAAGCACAGCAAATGCCGCAACAAGTGTTACGCGAGAAGCCAACGCTTGATGACCATGACTATGACAGTGATGCGTTTGAACAAGACTACGCGCAGTGGCTACAAGAAAAGCAGCAGGTTGATGCACAGGTACAAGCCGAGCGGCAAAAGTACCAACAGTATCATGAGCGCTATAAAGCCGATGTTGACGCAATTAAGGCAAAAGCACCGGATTATGACGAGGTAGAGCTATCCGTCGTTGATGTGCTGTCTGAGCAAAAACAAGGCTTGCTGCAAATGCTGGTCGATAACCCTGCCAAAGTGGTTTATGCACTTGGTAAAAACTCACCGGCACAACTGGAGCGATTATCGAAACTTGATGACGTTCAGTTTACAAAGCAAATCGTCTTGATGGAGCAGCAAATGACGTCAAAAGCAAAATCACGTAACCCAAACAAGCCAAAGCCCAAAACGCATGAGCTGGAAGGCTCAGCGGGTGGTGCTGACGCAGAGTTAGAAAAACTTGAAGCGCAAGCGGACAAGACGGGCGACCGTTCAGCCGTCATTGCATACAAACGAAAAATGCGTAATAAATAAACTTTTAAGGAGCCTCAAATGGCTGGTAAGTTAACAAAACAAGAGATTGTCGCTTTTGACCAAGTTGTCGAAGGCTTTGAGGAGGCGCTTGTCTATACGCAGGCTGCTAAAATTTATCGATTCCCTGATGGGCGTACTGCGCTACGTGGTAATGATACCGTATGGCGCATGATGCCAAAGCAGGCAATCTCGCAAGAGGGCTTGAATCAAACTGGCAACTTTGAAACGCCAAGCGAAATGGCTGCACCAGTTACTGTTGACCGCAACCGATCAGTGCCGTTCTTGATTCGCCCAGGTGAAAACCGTGACCAAAGTTTCATGAGTGAATGGGGTGAGGCTGCCAAGATTGAGTTAGCAAGCAAGGTTAATGATGCTTTACGTCGTGAGGCTGCTTACTACTCGTCTAACGTCAATATCCGATCAGGTGCGCCTACCGGGTTTAAAGATGTGGCAACAATGAAGGCTATGCTTGACCGTCAAGGTGTGCGCGGTACTGGTCGCCAAGCATTCTATTCATCTACCGCCATGATTGATATGTCGGACAACCTTGCAAGTCGTCAGACACTAAACGGCAAGACGTTGACCGCATACGAAGAAGCCTATGTGAATAAGATTGCAGGCATCTCGGTTCACACTGATGATTCGCCTATTCAGCTTGAAGGGTCTGATGTGGTTGGTGCAACGGTCTCAGGCGCTAATCAGCGTCATGTGCCAATGGCCACCAAGAAAAACAACATCAACGGTACTGAGACTAACGTCGATAACCGTTCAATGGTGTTAAATGTCGCTAAAACTAGCGGCGCATTCAAAGCAGGTGATGCGTTCACCATTGCAGGCGTTTACGCTGCTCATCATCAAAACAAAAACAACACGGGCGACTTAAAAACCTTCCGAGTTATTGATGTTGTGTCAGACACGCAGATTGAGATTATCCCTGCTATCGTTGCACCTGACGCGGAGCTTGTAACCATCTCGGAGCTTGCTTATCAAAACGTATCAGCAACGCCTGCCGATGGCGCAGCAATCACCATGCTGAACAAGGTAACGACGGACATTAACACTGTGTTTGTTAAAGACGCGCTTGAGATTATCCCATCAACACTTGGTTTAAGCGCGGAAGATGGTTGGTTCACAACCAAAGCCACCTTGCCTAACGGTATTGAGATTGCATACAGCCGTCAAGGTGATATCAACGACCTGAGCGTAAAAGCTCGTTACGATATTACGTTTGGCACAGCAATGCTCAACCCTGAAATGGCAGGCATCCAGTTATTTAATCAAGGTTAGGAGTAAATTATGGCAGTTCCAACTTTTAGCGCACCGGTCATCACGCAAGATGGTGTTACTGGTCTTTATCACGCGAGCTTTACGGTATCTGATACCGATGTTAAAGCAGAGGGCGTTGGTGATACACCTTATCAGGCTAAGCGTCATGCTGTTGTGACTTATCGCAAGGCTAATCCGCTTGCGTTCTTGGATATTCCCGCTTAACCGATAGATTTATAGTTATATGCGCTGTCTTAGGGCGGCGTATATTGCGATTGATTTAACCAACGGAGATAAGCAATGTCAAACATGATGATTTACGCCCCACTATCAGCTACTGGCGGTACGATTGAAAACGTATGGGGCACAAAAATGCGTGTCAAGTCGATTGACGCCAGCGACAAAGATGCCGTCGAGCAAGCCAAAGCAGACGGTTGGTCAAACAAAGCACAAGACGTTATCGAGCAAGCAGAAGCCGAAAAGCTGCAAGCCGAAAACAAAGCAATGAAAGTAATGGTTGGCGGCAACAGCGTTGCAGCACAACTTGAAGAACAGCTATCGCAAGCATTGACGGAGATTGCAGAGCTTGAGCAGAAACTCGCAATCTACGAAGAAACCAAAGATACAAACGGTGATGGCAAAGTGTCTTACGATGAAATGGAAAAAGACGAGCTGAAATCCCTACTTGATAAACGTGGTGTCAAGTATGTGTCGCGTGACAATCTTGATGATTTAATTCAGAAAGCCAAAGACAGCGAGTAAATTATGAACATCACGAAACGAGATATTGTGGACCGCTCTTTTAAGCTTCTGTCTATGAGCGGGTATATGCTTGACGACAGCCCAGAGGACGAGCAAGACATTCTACAAACACTCGATGATATGATGGCAGAGCTACAAACTGGCAGTTATGACTTTGGCTATCTTTTCGCCGAGGACGTGACCGAAAGTTATCTTGGTGATTTGGCAGGCATTAAGCGTGATGCGCTCTCAGGCATCTCTCACAAGCTCGCATTACGCATTTGTAGTCTATACGGTAAACAGCCGCCAGTCTTGTTGCTCAATCAGGCTGACGACGCATACAACGCATTGCTAACGCGCTATCAAAAGATACCTGAGATTGAACACTCGACTGATAACGTGGTGCTAGGTACAGGCAATAAAGTAAGGTGGTGGTGATATGCAGATCCCAATTATCAACGGTATTTATACCGATGTAACGGCGGACTATCGCACATCATACCCGCTCAATCTCGTACCAGTGCCAAAGCAAAACGGTATCGCTAACGGTTATCTAAAAAAGGCTGACGGCATTGAGTTGTTTTGCGGTGCTGATAAAGGTGGTATCGACAGAGGCGGCATCAACTGGAATGGTGTTTGCTACCGCGTCATTGGCAATATGCTGTGGCAAGTCAGTGAGCAAGGTGTTTGCACATCAATAGGCGCTATCGCCAGTGGTGAGCAGTGCAGCTTTGCGTATTCGTTTGACCGCTTAGGCATTGCATCAGGTGGCAATCTCTACTATCTGCAAAATGGTGAGCTGACACAGGTAACGAATGCCAATCTTGGCACCGTGGTCGATGTTGAATGGATTGACGGTTATTTTGTCACAACCGATGGTGAGTTTGTTATCCAAACGGAATTGAATGACCCCACGCAAGTTAGCCCAACAAAGTACGGCTCAAGCGAGGCAGACCCTGATCCAATTATCGGCTTGATGAAAGTCCGCAACGAGCTTGTTGTCTTGAACCGATATACCATCGAAGTGTTTAGCAATACAGGCAGCGCAGGCTTTGCCTTTGCCCGTGTCGATGGCGCAATGATGACAAAGGGGCTTGTTGGTACGCATGGCAAGTGCCTATTTGCTCAGTCATTCGCTTTTGTTGGTAGCGGCAAGAATGAGCCTTGCAGTGTTTATCTTGGTGCTAATGGCGGTCTGTCAAAGATTGCTACTCGTGAGATTGAGCGTATTATCTCGGGCTATAGTGACTCGCAGCTATCAAATATTGTGCTTGAAGCCAAAGAACAAGACATGCATCAGCATCTATACCTGCACCTGCCTGATAAAACGATGGTTTACGACTTTGCAGCAAGTCAGGTTATGCAGCAGCCAGTTTGGTTTGAGCTATCATCATCTACAGACGGCAACGGCGCATATCGTGCTATCAATCACGTATGGTGCTACAACAAATGGATTGTAGGTGATAGATTTAACAGCAATGTTGGAGTGCTAACCAACAAGCTATCAAGCCACTACGGTGAGGCGGTCGCTTGGCAGATTAACACAACGTTTTTATACAACGGTGGTCAGACAGGACAGATAAAGTCTATTGAGCTTGTCGGCTTGACTGGCCGCACGAATACCATCGCTGATCCAAAAGTGTTCTTATCTTGGACTAAAGACGGCATGACGTGGAGTAATGAGCGTTTGCATCGGCAAGGTATGCGCGGACAGTACAATAAGCGCATTATCTGGCTAAGGACTATCGGTATGTTTCGGCAGATGATAGGTCTTAAATTCCGAGGCTGTGACGACTCACTAGCATCATTCACAGCGATTGAGGCGGACGTGGAGGGCTTTGGTAATGGCGGTTAATAAAGTATATAAAATCCCTCGTAATGTCTTGGCGGAAATGACCAAAAACAACCCGCAAGCAATCGCAGCATTAGAGAACAGTCAAAACATGGCTGAACGAACACCGCAGCAGTTAGAGGATATTATTGTCCAGATTAACAGTGCGGTCGATAAAGCAGAACAAGCCGCACAGATTGCCACACAGTCAACCGCAATCGCTCAGCAGCTACTAAGTGACCTTGCGCCACAATTAAACGCTGTGAGCGTGCCACAGACGCAAATAGACATATTGAGCGCGGTCAATGTATCAATCGGTCAAGACGCTCAGTTACAACCAGTCGGCAACCATCAAGACTGCCCCATTCAACTCATGCCAATTTAGGTGATATATGAAACTAATCAACAAACAGGCTGCAAATATCACTTTGGCAGCCGAAAGTAACACCGTCTATCTGCCAAAGACTGACGCACAAATTCGAGCGTTAACCATTCACAATCCAACCGCTGAGCCTATCAATTTAACGATTGAAGTCAACGGCAAAACGATGGTCAAAAAGACCATCACAGCAGGTGCAACCGAGGTTATTAGCTCGCTATTTAATCAGCAGATTGTCAAAGACGAGCCATTAACCATGACGGGCGAAGGTGCTAACGTGCTGTTAACAGTGGTTGAAATCACGGAGTAGTTATCATGGATGACACGTTGGTTCTTTGGATATTGGCTGGTTTGACAGTTGGCATTGTTGCAGGTCAATTGCTTTTTATTGCGTTTGACAATTACCAGTCGTACAAAACAAGAAAAGAGATAGCCGCTAGAAACCGCCAGTACGACAAAGAAAGAGTTGAGCGGTTAGAGCGCGGTGAGTATGAGCCGCCCTTTGGAGGTGGTTCGTTTGCTTTTCGCGTCTATCGTGATTTAGCAGAAGCAGAACGTGAACGACAATCCAATAAACCAGACCACCTACTTTGTGTTATGCAAGACTTCTTTGTTGAGCTGCGAGAAAGAGATAAAAACAATGATAAAACAAGTTAAATTCGCAGACTATCAGCACAAAATAACATCAATGATGATGGAAATGCTGCATCTTGAGCCGCAGCCAGTTGATATACCAGTGCGGCGGTACTGCGAGCTTGACGACATGGGCGTACTGCGTGCGATGCTGTGGTTTGATGGCGATATGGTAAAGGCAGTTGCTCTATTGTTTGTCAGTCCGTCACTGCGTAACCCCATGATTGTTGACGCGTCCACTGATGTACTGTGGGTTAAGCCTGAGCATCGCGGTAATAGCTCAGAATTTATCAGCAGTATAAAGGCGTATTTGTCTGATATTGGTGTTAACTACTGGTACGTGTCAAGCCGTGACAACGCACCCATCGAAGGGTTTTTAGAAAAGAATAACTTTGAGCCGCTTGAGCGGCTTTATTTTTGCGAGGTGTAAGATGGGATTTGTTAAAGATGCGTTCGACAGCATAACGGGCAAGTCTGCCGCAAAAAGTGCAAGCAAAGCGCAGCAGCAAGCGACTGAAAAAGGCATGGAGGAACAGCGCCGTCAGTTTGATATCATGCAGCAGCTCATGCAGCCGTATGTTGACCAGGGCGCAGGGGCTTTGCAAGGTCAGAATGACTTGCTAGGGTTAAATGGCTTTGATAGCCAACAGTCAGCCATAACCAACATCGAGAACTCACCATTCTTTAAATCACAGTACCAAATGGCTGAGAACGCACTGTTACAAAATGCAGCAGCAACAGGTGGTCTGCGTGGCGGCAACACTCAAGAAGCACTGGCTGATAACCGGTCTAATATGCTCTACAACAACGTACAGCAGCAGCTACAAAATTTGAGTGGGGTCGCTAGTAACGGTCAGAGCGCAGCAGCAGGGCTTGGCGGTCAAGGTTTGCAGTTTGGTAACAATATAGCACAAGGCTATGGCGATATTGGACAGGCGCAAGCAGGGTATCAGCTGGCAAAAGGTCAAATCAATCAGGGTTTGCTAGGTTTTGGACTTAAAGCAGGCGCAAGCGCATTAGGTTTCGGAGGATTTTAAATGCAACTCGCACAAAGTTATTTACAAGGTATGGGTAGTCCGTTTGACGGCGTGCTTGAGGCATACGGTTACGGTCAGCAATTACGCCAAAACAAAGACACGCTACAAGCACAGCAAGCCGAGCAAGCACGTAAAATACAAGCACAGCAGGCGTTTGAAACGATTGATTGGGATAATATGAAGGAAGTGCGGCGCATGGTCGCTCAATTCCCAGAATACACCAAAGGCGCCCAAGACTATATCGGCAAAATGGAGGCTAAAGAGCAGCAAGGGCTATTGGGAACAATGAGCCGTGGCATATCCGCATTGCAGAGCGGTTCTAATCAAGTGGCGTCTGATTTGTTTAGAAGTCAGGCAGAAGGTTATAGAAACGTAGGCGATGAAGCGGCAGCAAAAGATGCTGATTGGTTGGCTGAAATGTCGCTAACAGACCCACAATCAGCGCGTAGAGCCTTGATGATGCAATACGCGGTACTAAGCCCTAAAGAGTCAGGCGCTAATCTTGAGAACTACGGTGAGGCGCTTAATCCACAGCGTAAAGAAGTCGATGCTGGCAATGCTATCTACAATTATCAGATTGACCCAGTGACAGGCGAAGTGAGCGGTGCTGAATGGATTGTTGATAAAGCGCCTACGCCTGATAACGTGCTTGATAATGAAACGTCTATTACTAACAACCAGCTAGACAACCTGACAAGCCGTCAGAACAATATAACCACAAACCAAACATCACGCGACAACAACATCACAACCAATCAGACCAGTCGTGACAACAATATAGAGACTAACAATACAAGTCGTTACAACGCACAATTAACGGCTGAAATGAAAAAGTACGGTATTGATGTTAATTCCGCTGATGCGCGCCAAAAGCTACAGTACGAGCAGCAGCGAGAGGCGGTAAAAAACAACCAAGCCGAGTTAAAAGAGGCGGGCGGTAAGTATTACTTTGTGAATAAAAAGGGTGAAATCTATCCAGCTATAGGCCCAGATGGTAAGCAAATTGTAGCAACCAACAAAGGCAAGAAGCCGCGCACTGAGTCACAGACTAAAGACTATTTATTCGGATCAAGAATGCAAGAGGCGAATAATATTGCCTCAAGATTAGAGCGACAAGGTGTTGATAGAGGCTCTTTGCTCTCTAGGTCAGGCAGTTTAGGTGAAACCGCAGCAAATATCTTGCCCTCTGCATTGGGCGGCAACTCACCAGAGCAGCAGCAATACATACAAGCGCAGCGTGACTTTATCAATGCAATCTTACGTCGTGAGTCAGGTGCAGCGATTGCAGAAAGCGAGTTTGATAACGCTAGAAAGCAATACTTTGCACAGGTGGGCGACTCTGCGGCGGTCAAAGCTCAGAAAAAGAGAAACCGTGAGTTAGCCGCGCAGACACTACTTGAAAGCGCCAATGGTGAGCAAACACCTACCGTGTCAGGCGGTCGTGGCAATAGCGCGGTTGATTTAAGTGATTTGATTAAATAGAGGTGAGTCATGGCAACAAAAGCACAATTAGAGAAGTATTTAAAAAACCCTCGTGTGCGAAAGTTCCTTGACTTGATTGCTCATACCGAGGGCACAGAGGGCAACGGCTACCATACAGCGTTTGGTGGTGGTCGTCTTGGCAGTCTTAACGACCATCCGCGCTACCTAAAGACTTTCAAGCAGCAGAACGGCAAGACAAACAAGACCAGTGCAGCAGGTCGTTATCAGTTTTTAAAAAGCACATGGGATGGCTTGGCTAAACAGTATGGTTTAAGTGACTTTGGACCCAAAAACCAAGACCTAGGTGCGGTTGCCTTGCTTGCTCAAAATGGCGCGTTAGGTAGTATCTTGAAAGGTGACATGACGACAGCAGTGAGAAAGTCAGGCGCAACATGGGCGTCACTGCCAACCGCCCCTGCTAGCTATAGCCAACCTACTAAGTCTTGGCGGACAGTAAATAGGTTCTTAGGCGGCAAAGGTGTCAGCAATGCACCACGACAAGAGCAATTACCCCAACCACTAGGCACAGATTGGAACGCTTTCAAAAACAAAATAGAGGGCGGTCAGTCAGCACCACAGCCAAAACCGCTAGGTACAGACTGGGCGGCTTTTAAGTCTAGTATAGATGGTGAGCAAGATGTACCGCAGCCGCAGCCACTAGGCACAGACTGGACTGCATTTAAAAGCAGTATTGAGGGCGACAGTGCGCCAGTACCAACTCAAGTAATGCAGCCACTTGGCACCGATTGGAATAGCTTTAAGCAGAGCATTGAAACACAAGAGCCGTCGCAACCAGACATTGAGGCACAACCAAACATCATAGGTGGTAATTATGGCAGCCGTATCTAAAGCAGCGGTGCAAAAGATTGTAGATAAGTATCGCAAGGCAGGGCTTGGTGACCAACAGATTGCTATAAAACTACTCAAGCGAAAAGACAACGTAGGTAAAAACCTGCAAACAGCCGTTGAAAGGTATCAAGAGGCAGGATCACAAACGCCACTCGAAGATGTCATGGGTATGTTTAACCTGAACCCAAGCCGAGCAAAAGGCAGCCGTGTTGCAGGTCAGTCCAACTCAAACGCCTCAATAGGCGATAAGCTAAGCTCGTATGCCACAAGTGCAGCAATGGGGCTGGCTGACGCAGGTGCAGGCATCGTGCAGATGAACAAGCAGTTTGGTGATAAAGCAAATAGTGTGGTCAATAGCGTATTGGGTACTAACCTTGATACCAATGCAGCATCCAACTATAACAAGCAATATAAGCAAGCAAATTTAGCCACTGACGGTGCGCGTTCGGTTGCAGGTCGTACTGGTGGCGATTGGGTGCGCGGTGGTACTGAGATTGCAGCGACACTGCCTATCTATGCAGCAGGTCGAGGTACTACGCTAAGCGCTCGAATGGCTGACCAAGGCGTGAGAGGCGCAGCAGTTGGCGCCGCTCAATACGCTGAGAACACAGATGACAGATTGCTAAACATGGGCGTAGGCGCAGCAGGTGGCGCAATCGGTCAAGGTGTCGGTGAGAAAGTCGCTGGTGCAATCGGTAAAGGCGTAACAAAGGCGGTCAATGCTAAACGTGGCAACCTTGCCCCTGCTCACAAAGAGATTGACGACTTGGGCAAGCAGTTTGATGTACCGACCACGGTTGGTGACATTAACCGAGGTGCATTTACCAAACGCGCAGAGGTAGCGCTTGAGCAAGTTCCAGTATTGGGCACAGGTGGATTTCGTGAGGCTCAAAACGTAGCAGCAGTCAAGGCCACAGGCGGGGTAAGCAGCAAGCTCAAGCAAGCACTATCAGAGACAGATTACAAGGCCATGCCGAGTATTCGAGCCGCAGCCGCAGCAGGTGATAGAAATGCCGCGCGCGTGCTCAATATTGCAGAAACAGCAGGTGACGACACAGGGCGTGTTCTGCAAGCAAGCGCAGAGGTTCGCGCCTTTCGTGAGAGTAAGATTGCATCAAGGCTGTATGACAAGGTTGATGAGGCCGTGGCAGCAAGCGGTAATGATATTGTCACGCCTACTAAGTCAACGGCCGCATTAGATGACGCACTGCAAAAGCAAGCTGACTCACTCGCACCTGATGACGTGCTGCAAAGAGAGCTTGCCGCTATATCAGAGCGTATCAACGACCCTGATATATCAAAGAGCTTTGGCAATATGCGCTTATTGAGATCACAATTAGGCGACTTAGCTGATAAGTATGGCAGTCCGGTTAATGGCAACAAAGCAGCGTCAAAAGTGTTTGCTGATGTGCGTCAGGCAGTCGATGATGATATTGCAGACTTTGCGCTAAACTCAGGCAATGCAGCAATCAAAAAAGCCTACCAACGTGCAGACAAGTTTTATAAAAATGCCATGAAACGCAGCGACAAGGCGATTGCTAATGCCATGAAAAACAACAAGCCTGACGAGATATACAATGCGTTTGTCAAAACAGGTAAAGGCGATAGGGCTAATAACTTTTACCAAGCCTTAGACCAAAAAGGCCAAGCAGCGCTACGATATCAAATGGCAGATGAGGCTATCGCTAAGGCCACAAATGAAAGTACAGGTAACTTTAGCCCTGCTAAGTTTGCAGGTGAGTTTGAGCGCATGGCAGAGCCTTACGGTAATATCTTCAAAGGCGATGACAAGAAACAAATGGACGGACTTGTTAAGCTCATGCGTCATATCGAGCGAGCAGGTCAGTACAAAGAGAATCCGCCAACAGGCAACAGAGTTATACCGTGGCTTGTGGCAGGTGCAACAGCAATCGACCCGACAACTGCAATCCGCGTGGGCGGTTTGTCATTTTTTGCAAAATCAATGCTGACAACACGCGCAGGTAAGAACCTATTGCTCGCAGCAAACAAACTACCTGAGACGCAACAAGCAGCATTAGATAACATATTAATGAATGCAGCCAAAGTATCAGCCGCAGCAGGTAGTAAAACAGCCGACGCAGTAGCAGGTACGAAAGTTAGTGACGAGAATAGCGCCTCGTTAACATCGTTTTAATTGCTAGTATCGTTAGTCTGTTTTATAGTCCATAGACACACCACCAAAAGCGAGGTAGAAAATGGGCTGGATTAGTGCAATTATCTTTTTTATTGTCTTTATCTACGCAGCATCAGACGGACAACAACGAAAACCCTAAAACATACCGCCTTAATTGGCGGTTTTTTATTGCCCACAATCCCGCCATGCGCGGGTATTTTTTTGCCTATTTTTTGGAGACCAACATGGCATTACGCAGTTCTTTACAGCCACAACCACACCAGTATATAGGTGATTTCGCGGGTCGACCATTAGATAATGGCATGGTTTATTTTGGTGAGCCTAATAAAGACCCTGAGTTTTATCCTATTAATATTTACTCAGACAGCGATTTATCCATTCCTTTGGCGCAGCCCGTAAGAACGAAAGGCGGGTTCATGTATAACACTGGAAAAATGACAGAAGTCTATGCTTCGCAATACGCATACAGTGTGAAGATTGTTGACAATTACGGCGCTATGGTTTTTTACGAACCTAGAATGGAAAGAATTAGCATAAAAGACTCTATCGAGATTAATACCAAGCTCGATGTCACAGGCTCAGTAACAAGAACACAGGGGGATAAAAACAGTGAGTCTATCAGCTTGCTTGATTTTATCCCGCCAAGCGAAATGGCAGCTATTAAAAACCGCACATCAACTTATGATTGTAGCGCAGCACTGGAGGCAGCAGTAGCTACAGGTAAGCGAGTAAATATACCGACAGCAGGTACTTATAAGTTTGTTGCAGGTTACAGCGGTACGACCGACTTTGATGTAGTTGCTACCACAACGGGTGTCACTTTTGATTTTAATGACTCAGTAGCCAACTACCCATTACAAAATAGCGGTAGTGTAACATTGTTAGCTAAGACCTTTGCTGCACCAAGTAAAGGCGCTCAATCTGTTACATTTGACAACGTATCGGGCATATCAGTCGGGGATTGGCTTTGTTTTTATTGCCCAACAGATTACTCATACTCCAAATGGCGAGCAAATTATCGAGCAGGTGAGTGGGTAAAGGTACTCGCAATATCTGGGAATAAAGTGATCTTTGAAAAACCATTTACAGATAGTCTTGTTGGACTAGTATTAGAGCTTTATAAACTTAATAGTGTTGTTTGTAAAATTAATAATATCACTCTAGTGCGAAAAGGTAAGAAACAAGGCATTGTTAAATTCTCGCTATCATCGGATGCGAATGACACAAACGTTACTATAGATGCCGAAACTGAGTCATCAATTATGTATGACCGCTGCACAAAACCTGTATCCAATTATGCAAAAGGTGTCAATGCGGGACAAGGTGCTGATATGGTGGGGGGCGCAGGTGACGACTACGGTATTAGCTTTGCCAACTGTCAAAGTGCTAGGGTTTACAACGCAGATATTTACTCAAGACGACACGCTATTGCGCTCGGAGGTGGTAACGATGTTTGTAGTGTGCCTGTCACAGATTTTAGGTGTTACAACTCTACGCTTAACGCAGACCCCGACGCACTAGCAGGTTCGGCGGATATGCACGGTAATGTCAGAGATTCATCTTATGAGGATTGCACCTTATATGCAGGTTCAAATATAGGTGGGGGCGATAGGTGTTACATCAAACGCAGCCATATATATTCCGACACTATCGGGCAATGTGGGTTTGCTAGAGAGCTTAAGTCGGGTGATTTTGGTTGGATTGATTGCGACTACTACGCAAACGGCAATGCTCAAGCAGACGGTAGAGGTGTTATTGA
>CENM01039655.1_pt1 | contig 14564 bp, 10 predicted proteins | sample 530261 | NCBI WGS metagenome assembly CENM01 (sample SAMEA2619854, study PRJEB7988) | marine metagenome | biome: marine biome (ENVO:00000447); feature: deep chlorophyll maximum layer (ENVO:xxxxxxxx); material: "saline water (ENVO:00002010), including plankton (ENVO:xxxxxxxx)" | depth 80 m
TACTACTGTAGTACTTGCACTCGTCTGCCTTGTACCACTTTTAGTATTGATTGACTATAGTTGGTTACTGTCTCTAGGTTGGAGGTTGCAACGATTGAGCCTATATATTTCATCATTTACTACGAGGATAAGATTATTAAAAGTAGAGGTAGTGACATAAACCATAAATTATAAATTATAAACAAAAAAATCCCCCTATCTAGGGCAGATAGAGGGAAGGAGAAACCTGACAATTACGATAGCTTATAAAAACCAGTTAGGCGGCTTTTTTGCTGATACCAATAGAGCGAAAAGCATTTTTCAAGTTATTGTTATGCTCAAGAATTTTTTGCTCAATCTTAGCATAATCATGCTTCAATTTATCATCAGCCTCGTGCAAGCGATCAGCGAACTCTGTCTTTTTAAGTTCAATTGTTTTTGCTTTTAGCGCTTGCCACTCTTCAACTGTCTGCGTAAAGGCATCATATTCAAACTTAATGCGATCTTGGAAGCTCTTCATCGCATGAGTTAAGTCAATACCGCCACCAGTCGCGGTATCGATTTTCTGCTGAGCTGCTTTAAATTGCATTTGAACTTCGGCATGCTTGATGGTCGTATCATCGACCGTGCGCAGATCAGAGGTCAACCCAAGTTTTGATAAGCCAGCAATCAACCATTTGGTTGGATCATACTGCCACCATTTTACGCCATTACGATAGTCGTACTGGAAGAAGTGATGGTAGTTGTGATAACCCTCACCCCATGTAAATATCGCTAAAATGAAGTTATCACGAGCAGTATTGGTATCGGTATAAGGACGGCTACCAAACATATGACATAATGAGTTAATGAAGAAAGTAAAGTGATGCGTCAATACCAAGCGCAGCAAACCTGCCAACACAAGCGTGCCCCAAACATCACCCAACAACCAACCAACAGCCGCGACCAAACCAACGTTGGTGGCTAGTACCCATAGGCCATAATATTTATGCTGTATCTGTAGGACTTTGTCTTTGGTCAAGTCAGGAATGTTTTTGTAGTCAAAGTTGCCGCTAGGATAGTTACGTAGCATCCAGCCGATATGGCTGAACCAGAACCCACGTTTTGCTGAGTACGGATCGTCCATTACATCATCGACATGACGATGATGAACACGGTGACCTGAAACCCAGTCAAATGCAGACCCTTGTACCGCTAGGGTAGCTCCTAGCAATAAAAAGTTTTTGACGATTGGATGCGCTTTGTAAGCACGGTGCGCCAACAGGCGATGATAACCGGCGGTGATGCTAATGCCAGTCCATACCATAAAGGCACCAAATACACCCCAGACAGGAGCGCTTACATCATGAGTAAACAAATACCATGGTGTAATGATAGCAGCAGCAATCGGCGTCGTTACCAAAAAAGTCGCTGGAATCCAGTTGATTGGCGCTTTTGTAAATTCAAACTCACGCATATCAATGCTTTGCTCTTTTGTCAGAACATCCGTTTGCTCAGAAGCGTTAGCGTAGTTGCGTTTTGCCGTAGGCTGCTCGTCAAGAGCCATTTGCGCTTTCTTTTCATCAAAACGAGTCTTGAAACGCGTGACTTGAGTGCTGGCGTTCTTTACAAAGGTATCGCCAGATTTGATAGCGAAACGTAAGCCTTTAAGCGGTAAGCCAAGTGCTTTTTTTGCAATCATATAATATCCCTAACGGTATTAATTTAAGTCCCCATAGTACCTGAAAAATCATATAAAGTGAACACTTATACACTATAAAAATATTGCTAAATAACAATAACTTGTATGAATTATAGACTGTATGAGTCAAAAATGCCGATAACTTGTCAGGCATTAAGGGGAAGTGTAAGTAACGCTATAGATATGTAGGGACTGTAAGGGTGAAAAAAGAGATTTATCTAAAAGTGAAAAAATATGGATAGACAGTTCAAGGTAATAATAAATGACGTGGAAAGTCAGTAATAATCACGTCGGTATTCCAGCTTATAAGCTGTTCAATCGTATGGACATCATTGACCGTCCAAGCGCTCACGGGTAGCCCATAACGGTGACTATGTTTGATAATGTCTTGGGTTAAAAGCGGATAATGAATACCCAATTGAACGCAGCCAAGCTGTAGGGCAGTGTATGTCGCTTTTGCCAAGGCAGCTGGCGTGCGAATCAATAATCCTCGCGGTATGCGAGATAATAGTCTGTGGCGTTGCAACCGATTATGCAGCTCCACATCAAAGCTGGTCAGCACCACTGGTAAGCTGGCAAGCGGTGTATCGATAAGCTCTTGCGCCAGTGCATTTATCAATACTGCATAATTGGTTCGATTGTGCGTTTTAATCTCAAGCTCAATCACCCTAAATCCTCTCAGTACAGGCGCTATATTGGCTAAAGTCATGATTGGCTGCCCGAATTGTAAGCGGCACTGAATCTCTGTGAGCCCGAGCTGATCAATACGCGACTGTTGACCGCACATACGCTCCAAATCATCGTCATGGAACACAATCAAGTGACCATCGGCATTCAGTTGAATATCAAATTCAACCCCTGCCAAGCCTTGTGAGGTTAGATTTTGAGAATACTTAAAACCTGAAAAGGTATTCTCTAAACTCTCTCCGCGAGCGCCACGATGACCTAATAAACGCGTGTTTTTAAAATTTACCATATCACATGACTACTGACTGATTTTACGACTCATCATATATTGTCATGACATCAACGTCTAATAGAATTTGTGGCGTGACCAATATACTTTATACTTTGCGTCTGATGTTTCTCTAGTATTTGTTATGTTTTTGCAACCAAACGCAGGTTTTACCCATAATGAGGGGCGCTATTTGTATATCCATGGGCTACACTAATGACCATTTCAACCAAACACCGTATAATGATGTGGTTTTCAAATCTATCGCAGACCGTTAATGACACCATTGTTTTATAAGTCTGCCATGCAGTTTGAGTGTTAAATATTGTCCATCAGTGGCGGTAAGAACCAGTAAATTGGGAGTGAAGTAAATATGAGCGTAGCAAATATAAGTTTGAGCAAGTGGCATAAAGTGGCTGGAATCGGAATAGTATGTGGTTTGGCGCTTGCAGGCTGTGATCGCTCAGAGAAAGAAGATACTGCCGATACGGCAGAGATGACGGAACAAGAGCCAGTAGCGACCGAAAGTGCCGTCGCTCCTGCTATCAATTGTGATGACCCGATGGTACAAGACCGTCTCAAATCTGCTTTAAAAAATACGCTCAACCAACAGGCACAAGCGTTGGCTGCTAATTATGCAAATGATGCCGAGATTAGTCTAGAAAGCGGCGTTGTCACTGAAAAAATAAATGGCGTGGTTATCGATGTACAAAACGCTGCCATACTACAAAAAGCCAATGACAATGGTATGACAACGTGCCAAGCAAGTGTCAGCATGACATTGCCAAGTGAAGACTTGTATCAAGCCAGTCAAGTGCAAGCGGCTAACAATCAGCCAAGCCTGCAATCTCGTTTGGCGCAAGACAATATCCGTATCAATAACAACATGCTCGTTGATGACGCCTTTACTTACGTTGTCGGTACTCAAGGCGGGCAAGTGCGCACGCGTATTGCTGGACAGCCAGCGTTGATTACTGTGGTTTCAGATGTGATGGCAGGCTCTGTGTTGAAATCTGCGATGGATGAGGAGCGTGCTGAGCGACGTGCAGCAGCCCAAAGCAGTAACAATAATACTCAAGCAGCACCCGCTCGTCAGCAGCATAGAACCATCACGCCAGTTGAGCCAATTCGTCCTACTGAACCTGCGACGCCGCCAACCATCAATAAACCGACCAGCAACCAAAACAGCTCGACAGAAAACAATCAAGCAGCGGCTACTACTGAGACCAAAAAACCAGTAACGCCAGCGACGCCAGCGACGCCAAAATCAGTGCCGAAAGATGAAACCATCGATATGGTCATCATTGAAGATGATAGCGCTACTTACTAATTTGCAATTTTATGAGTAGTTAGCAACTGGTAGTCGATAGATATTGCTAAGTAATAAAAACCCCGTAACATGAGTGCTGCGGGTTTTTTTATATTCGAAAAATCAACCTAGGTCAGAGGGTGCTAGCAATATTAGGTTTGATTCATTAGCGATTGTCAGCGAAGTTTTGCAAGACTTGACTGTCCCATAGTACTTCAGAGACTTGTTCGGGATCTGTACAAAAGCGCGCGGCGACAAACAACCAATCAGATAAACGATTGATAAAGCTGATGGCAGTGCGGCGTATGGCTGCTGGGCGCTGCTCCTGCAATAACACAGCTTGGCGCTCAGCTCGGCGACACACACTACGTGCTACATGCAACTGGCTCACCAGTACAGAACCTGTGGGTAAAATAAAGTCTTTCAGTGGTGGCAGCGAGGTATTCATCATATCGATTTGTTGCTCTAGCCACTCGATATGGGTGGCATTGACGCCCTCATATTCTGGCATGGCAAGCTCACCGCCGATATTGAACAATAGATGCTGAATAATAACTAAGGCTTGAGAAAAATCTTTACTAATCGATTGGACTTTGTTTCTTTGTAGTTGAGCACGCACCAGTCCAATGTGTGAGTTGAGCTCGTCGATATCACCCATGACACCGAACAGATTGTCAGCTTTACTGAGTCGACTGCCATCAGCCATACCCGTGCTGCCATCATCTCCAGTACGCGTGTATATTTTGCTTAATCGATTGCCCATCTTTATATCCTTAACGGTTTTTATGATTGAATGGTGGTAGTTGCCTGCTCATTGTAGTATTTTACGCCTGTTTTCGCTAAGATAATGGGTTACGTTAAAATTATAATCATATCATCGGTACGGCTTGCTTACTTGCTGCGGCTGATATTTTCAATTTATTTATTTTATTTATGCTAAAAGGCTCTTTTATTATGACCACACCACTTGCAGATGCGATGTCTCAACTTGCTATTTATGACTCACTGACTGGCGGCAAGCGTCCGTTTGAACCGCTCAAAGCAGGGAAGGTGGGTATGTATGTGTGTGGTATGACCGTCTATGACTATTGTCATATCGGGCACGCTCGAATGATGATTGGATTTGATATGGTGGTACGTTGGCTCACCCAATTGGGTTATGACGTCAATTACGTGCGTAATATCACTGATATCGATGACAAAATCATTGCGCGCGCCGCTGAAAATGGCGAAGAGATTGGGGCGTTGACCCAGCGCTTTATTACAGCGATGCACGAGGATTTTGCAGCCCTTGGCTGCTTGGCACCTGATGCTGAGCCGCGCGCGACTGATCATATCGATGATATGCAGCAAATGATTGAGACGCTGGTCACAGGTGACTATGCGTATGCAGGCGACAATGGCGATGTCTACTATGCTGTTGATAGTTTTGCGAATTATGGCAAATTGTCTAAGCGCAATCTTGATGAGATGCAGGCAGGTTCACGTGTCGATGTCGAAAACGATAAGCGCAACCCATTTGACTTTGTGCTTTGGAAAGCGGCGAAACCTGATGAGCCGCAATGGGCGTCACCTTGGGGGCAGGGGCGTCCGGGTTGGCATATTGAATGCTCGGCCATGTCGACCAAGTGCTTGGGCAATACCTTTGATATTCATGGCGGCGGTCACGACTTGCAGTTCCCGCATCATGAGAATGAAATTGCCCAGTCTGAGGCAGCGACGGGTTGCGAGTACGCGCGTAACTGGATGCACGTCGGGTTTATCAATGTTGACGGCGAAAAAATGTCCAAGTCGTTGGCTAATTTCTCAACCATTCGCGATGTTATAGCAAAATACTTGCCTGAAACGGTGCGTTTTTTCTTATTATCTAGCCATTATCGTAGCCAAGTTAATTTCTCTGATAGCGCATTAGATGAAGCCCATAATAGCCTAAGCAGACTGTATAATGCGTTAAAACTGGCTGAACAGCAAAAAGGGCAAACAATCGTAATCGATGACAACTTGACGAGCGAAGCTTATCGTACGGCTGCTGGACAAGATTTTATTAAAGCCATGAATGATGACTTCAATAGCTCAACAGCGATTAGTGTTTTATTTGGTCTGGCACGCGACATCAATAAAGCCATCAAAGCTGAAGAAGTCGAGACAGCATGGCAGTTGGCACAGCAATTAAAAGCACTGGCACAGGTGTTGAATATCTTACAACAACCTGTGCAGCAGTTTTTGCAAGCGGTGATTGGTGATAAAGCAGAAGATGGTTTGACTGATGCGGCTATTGACGGATTGATCGTCGAGCGTGCCGATGCCAAAACCAACAAAAACTTTGCGCGTGCTGATGAAATACGCGAGCGGCTAAAAGAGGCTGGTATTGAGCTTGAAGACAGCCGCGCTGGTACAACATGGCGCCGCGCATAGATATATAGACGCTGTGCATCAGATTACATACGCATGCTAATAAATTAAGTCAGCTCACGCTGGCTTTTTTTTGCAGAGTGCATTAGGTTAAAGCATACCGAATGCACTTTTTATATCCATTCCTTTTATATCCGTTCCTTTTGTAGACCAGTGGCTTTGAAAATATGAATACTCTTAAAAATAGTAATGCTGATGATCGTGGCATAGCAATGGATATTGACGGTGGTCACCGCCGCGATGTAGAGCGTAATAATATCCGCTACAATGCACTGCAGGTAGTTTTAGGGTTTCTTATTATAGCCATCAGCGCTATCTATATACCTGCCAGTGCAGCAAATGAGGAAGGCCGCTCACAAGTCGCTAGCAAACCTGACAATTTGGCTGAGTACGCTGTCCAACAAATAAATACAATCAAAGACGAAAATATTAGCGTCTCTGGTATTACCGAAGAGATATTTGATCCCACTGAGCGTAGCGCAGTACAGCAAGCAGGGACGTTGCAAGGTGATGTGGGACTGACAGGGGAGTATAGCGAGAATTACTACTTACTCAACAAGCTCAATGTCGGGTTACCACCATTAGCTGAGCCACCAAATTTGGCGACGCCGCTTGCGACTTTGGGGTTTTTTCAATCTGCGGTGATGAAGCAGCAGTATGATTTGGCCGCTTATGCACTCAATATGAATCTGATTGATGAGAAAAACCAGCGTACCCGTTCGCTTGATTTGACCAAGCAGCTTGATTTTTTACTATCTGAAAAAGAGCTATACGTATTTGATGATATGCCCGATCGTCCTGATGGTCTGATTGAACCACCATTGGGTAACGATAGTAGTGTCATGGGTATCCCTAGACGCTCTATCCAGCTGGGTTATATCGAGTACCGAGAACGTCGTGTTCCTGTTTACTTGGAGCGGGTAAGGGTAGGTGATCAGGCGCCAGTTTGGATGTTCTCTGCGCAGACAGTGGGTAATATTGAAAATCTTTATAAACAATATCATCCATCGGAGTTTGAGCGTTATCTACCTACTTGGTTAAAATTCCAGTTTTTTGGTATTGCCTTATGGGAGTTTTCAGCGCTCATCCTGTTTTTCTTATTTACCATGGGCGTAGGTTGGATACTAAGTAAAAGCACGGAAAAACTCATCAGCCGTTATGTTGATAATGAAAAATACAACATCTCTGCTGGCAGTGCCAATGGCGTGGCAGATTTGGCCAATAAGCTAACCGTGCCTTTGACCTTTACCATCAGTTTTTCGCTCGTTTTTACCTTAGTTTCTGGTGGTTTTCCTTATCTAGATGCAGTGGCTTCATCAACCCGTCCGCTGATTTGGACGGGGTTGGTATTTAGTGCGATGTGGCTAGGCATTCGTACTATTAATTTTTTTGCCAATCGTTACCAAGACATGCAGATTGAAAACCTAGGAGAAGAGCATTTTGATAAAGTGCGCCGTCGTCGCACTTATGTGTCGATATTCCGCCGCGTTTTCATTTTTGTCATGATATTGGGTAGTATCTGGATAGGACTGAGTGAGTTTGCCAACATGGAAGGTCTTGGCAAAACCTTACTGACTTCAGCTGGTATTGCTGGCGTGGTTATTGGTATCGCCGCTCAGCCTATATTGGGTAACATCATTGCTGGGGTGCAGGTGGCAGTGACGCAGCCTGTACGGATTGGCGATAGCGTGATAATGGATGGTAATTTCAGCACTGTGGAAGACTTGCGTTACACTTATGCGGTACTCAAAACATGGGATGAGCGTCGATTAATTGTGCCGATGCGCCAGTTGATCACTGAAAGGGTAGAGAACTGGTCACATACAGAAGTGCATCAAACCTGTCCTGTGTTTTTATACATTGATTATGGTGCAGATATAGAGGCCATTCGCCAGCAGTTTGTCTCAGTAACTAAAGATAATGAGCTTTGGGACAATGAAACTGAGCCCGAAATATTTGTTGTTAAAGTGACAGAAAACACCATTCAGCTGCGCGGTGCTGTTTCAGCAGTAGGTCCCATAGAAGCATGGACGCTTGCTTGCGAAGTGCGTGAGCAGATGCTTGGCTACTTGCATCAGCAGCAAAACAAGTATTTGCCGACAGAGCGTTTTACGTTAACAGAAAGTCTGTAACGTTCAAGGAGAGCTATTCGCTATAAAAAAGCGCCATTAAACATATAGTGCATGATTATCATCGACAAAGACGTATTTGTGTAAAATAATCTGATAAATATAGTATGTCAGAGAGGTGCTTATTTGTTATAATGTGGCGTTATTTTTATAGGATAACTGAGTGGTTAGCCATGAGTCAGCACTGTGTATGCAGTTGCAATGATTGATATGCCTAACTCTGAGCTCCTACCCATCAAAATAACCACCACTAGGGGTCTGTATGTTGCGAATTGTCGATGAAGCCTTAACCTTTGATGACGTTTTATTATTGCCAGCCTATTCTGAAGTTCTGCCAAAAACTGCCGATCTGTCTACCCGTTTGACCAAAAACATCACACTAAACCTTCCGCTGATCTCTGCGGCTATGGATACCGTCACTGAGTCTGAGATGGCCATTACCATGGCACAGCTTGGTGGTATGGGTATCTTGCACAAGAGCATGGACATCGAAAAGCAGGCCACACAAGTACGCCGCGTCAAAAAGTTTGAAGCGGGTACGGTTGTTGACCCAATCACCGTACATCCAGAGATGACGATTGGTGAATTGCTACGCTTGACGCAAGACAATAATATCTCAGGCGTACCTGTGGTCGAAAAGGGTACAGACAACGTAGTAGGTATCGTGACTCACAGAGATTGGCGTTTTGAGACCAACTTGTCATTGCCAGTTAGTCAGATCATGACACCAAAAGAGCAGTTGGTCACCGTACATGAAGGTGAGAGCAACGAGAATATCAAAAAATTGCTACATGAGCATCGCATCGAAAAAGTCATCGTTATCGACGACAACTTCCGCTTACGTGGTTTAATTACGGTCAATGATTTTGCCAAAGCCGAAAACAATCCAAATGCGTGTAAAGACGAGAAAGGTCGTCTGCGTGTTGGTGCAGCGGTTGGTACAGGTGCAGACACGCAAGCACGCGTCGAAGCATTAATCGCTGCTGATGTTGATGTGATCGTAGTGGATACGGCGCATGGTCACTCAAAAGGCGTAATTGAAAAAGTCTCTTGGATCAAGAAAAACTATCCGCATGTTCAAGTTATCGGTGGCAACATCGCAACAGGCGAAGCGGCACTTGCACTACGTGATGCTGGCGCTGATGCGGTAAAAGTCGGTATCGGCCCTGGGTCTATCTGTACCACGCGTATCATTGCCGGTATCGGTGTACCACAAATATCAGCTATTGATAATGTTGCTAGCGCATTAAAAGACAGCATCCCATTAATCGCTGATGGCGGTATCCGCTATTCAGGTGATATGGCAAAAGCGATTGCGGCTGGTGCATCGTGCATTATGGTAGGCTCACTAATGGCTGGTACGGAAGAGGCACCAGGTGAAGTTGAGCTGTTCCAAGGCCGTTATTACAAAGCTTACCGCGGTATGGGTAGTCTGGGTGCAATGTCTGGATCAAACGGCTCATCGGATCGTTATTTCCAAGATGCCAAAGATGGCGTAGAGAAGCTCGTACCAGAAGGTATTGAAGGCCGCGTTCCTTATAAAGGACCTGTCGCTGGTATTGTCAACCAATTGGTTGGTGGCTTACGCTCATCAATGGGCTATACAGGCTCTGCGACTATCGAAGATATGCGCACCAACCCACAGTTTATCAAAGTCACATCAGCAGGCATGAAAGAGTCGCATGTTCATGATGTACAGATCACGAAAGAAGCGCCGAACTACCGTGTAAACTAATCGGTATTTTATAGCTCTGCACTGTTTGAGAACTGGCCCAGTTGCAGAGCTGTAGTGACGTTAAGATACAAACAGCCAACAATGCTTTGTTATTGTTGGCTGTTTTTTTTGTAGAATATAAAAGCATATTATTACAATAGCAGTATTGGCTGCGTATACGCTTGGCCTTTTATTTTTAGACTTGAGGAATATAAATAATGAGTTACTTTGGCACTGATGGTATCCGTGGAAAATTTGGTGAATTGCCTATTACCCCTGACTTTATTTTAAAACTGGGTTATGCGACTGGACAGGTGCTCATAGAAGCCAACGAAAATTCTACGCGCAAACCAAGTGTGGTCATCGGCAAAGATACTCGTCTCTCAGGTTATGTCATTGAAGCTGCTCTGCAAGCAGGTTTTAACGGGGCTGGCGTCGATGTTTATATGCTTGGTCCATTACCGACGCCAGCGATTGCACATTTGACTCGCAGTTTTAATGCCGATGCAGGTGTGGTTATCTCAGCGTCACATAATCCTTATTATGATAACGGTATCAAGTTCTTCTCAGGTAGTGGCAAAAAAATCAGTGATGAGATGCAGAATGCCATCAACGAAAAACTAGCAGCGATTATAAATGACACGGATAGTAAAGAAGCAGCGATGCCGATTCTTGATCCAGCAAATTTGGGCAAAAACCGCCGAATTGACGATGCAAAAGGTCGATACATTGAATTTTGCAAAGGCAGCTTCCCATATCAGTATGATCTTAGCCATCTGACCGTCGTGGTTGATTGTGCCAATGGTGCAGGCTATAGCGTCGCACCTAGAGTCATGCGGGAGCTTGGTGCTAATGTTATCGCTATCAATAACACTCCAGACGGCATCAATATCAATGCTGAGTGTGGCTCTACCCATCCTGAAGGTCTGCAAAAAGCGGTGCTTGAGCATGAAGCAGATGTTGGTATCGCATTAGATGGTGACGGCGATCGCATTGTGATGGTTGATGAGACAGGTAAGCTGGTTGATGGTGACGGTATCTTATATGTGCTCGCGACCCAAGGACTCACCAAAGCGCAAGGCGTCGTTGGTACGCTCATGAGTAATATGGGATTAGAGTTGGCACTAAAGGCGGCTGATATTGATTTTACTCGTGCAAAAGTAGGCGACCGCTATGTCATGCAAGACTTGGAGGCCAATGGCTGGATACTAGGCGGTGAGCCGTCTGGACATATTCTGTGCCTGGACAAAAGCCGTACAGGCGATGCGATCATAGCAGGGTTGCAAGTATTGGCTGTGATGCAAGCGCAAGGACGTGCACTGAGTGAGCTGGTCGAAGGGTTTGACGTACTACCACAGAAGCTGGTCAATGTACGCTTGTCTCAGATGCAAGACCCATACAAGCATGAAGAACTGGTCGCCGCTTTTGACAAAGCACAGACGACTTTAGAAGGTCGTGGTCGTCTTCTTATTCGCCAATCAGGTACAGAGCCTATGATTCGAGTCATGGTTGAGTCTGATGATGAGATAGAGTGTGATGTGATGGCAAATGATTTGGCTGATCATATCAAGTCGGTATTAGGCTAATAGTATTCAAAGCTTAATATTCAAAGCTTAGCACTCAAGATTACAATGTTGAAATGTCATAATTTTATAATAAGGAATGACCATGAGCATGGACTTTACCGACCAACGCCTTTCATATGAAAAAGGCGCGCTTGATCAACAGTCAGTACCAGCGTCACCATTTGAGCTCTTTAAGGCTTGGATGGATGAGGCAATAGCGCAAAAAGTGCAAGAACCTTATGCTATGAGTTTGGCAACTTGCGGTGCAGACAATAAACCTAGCGTCCGTATCGTGTTACTGCGTGAAATTACGGATACAGGTATTGTTTTTTATACCAATTATGACAGCGCGAAAGGACAGGACGTTGCAGCAAACCCCAATGCTGAAGCGCTGTTTTTTTGGCATGAGCTTGAGCGTCAAGTTCGCATTAGCGGTCGTATTGCTAAAATTGGCGCTGAAAAATCTGCTGCCTATTTTCAAAAACGTCCACATGATAGCCAAATAGGTGCTTGGGTCAGTCAACCGCAAAGTGGTGAAGTCGCCAATCGTGAAGTGATGGAGCAAACGTTCGAGCAACTTCAGGCCAAATATCCAGAAAACACCACAGTGCCAACGCCAGCGTTTTGGGGTGGGTATGAGATTACGGTTGAAACAATTGAATTTTGGCAAGGTCGCGCCAACCGTATGCATGACCGCATCGTATATACGCAAGATGATGATAGCCAAAGCGCTGAAAGCTGGACGACCAAGCGTCTACTACCATAGTGTTTGGCTGATTTTGAAATCCTAAATCATTTAAAAATATAAAAAAGCCACTCTATATCCAGTTTCTCGGGTATTTATAGTGGCTTTTTTATATCAGTTATTTGCTTTATTTGGCTTTATTTGGCATTGGTATCGACATCCACAGAAACGGACATACCAGGACGCAAGCGTGCAAGCTCAGGTTGGTTCGGATCCAAGTCGATACGTACTGGGATGCGCTGCGCAATTTTTATATAGTTACCTGTCGCAGGATTGGCGGCACCTGCACTAAACTCACTGCCAGTGGCTGGTGAGATGTTGCTCACATGACCTGTGAATTTGGCACCGCCAAGCGCATCCACATGAATAGTAGCTGGTTCGCCGATTGCCATACTAGCTATTTGGGTTTCCTTAAAGTTTGCGATAATCCAAATGCCTTTTGGCACGATATACATGAGCTGGGTGCCCGCGCTAACGTACTGGCCTTCTTTGACACTGACTTGGCTCAGCTGACCGGACTCAGGTGCTGTGATGATCGTATTATCGAGATTGATTTGTGCTTGCTTCACACCTGCCTCAGCACTTTTGATATTTGCGTCCAGCGAGGGTTGGGTGCCACTGGTTTTGGCGCGGTTTTGTTGCGCGGCTTGTAAATTGGCTTCAGCCTGTTGCACGCTTGCCTGTGCTTGAGCCAGCTTTGCTTTGATATGAGCCACTTCTGCTTTTGATACCGCACCGATAGCATCTAAGCCCTGATAGCGATTGACGTCTTCACGAGCGCTCTCGACATTGATTTTGGCGCTATATAAGTCTGCTTTGCGTGCTTCGATTTGTGCTTGGCTAGATTGCGTGTCTTGAACATTGGTAGAGCGGCTGGTGATCGCCACTTCAGTATTGGCCTCTGCTTGTTCAAGTTGCTGTTGAAACGTTCGGTCGTCTATTTTTATCAGTAGATCGCCCGCTTTTACCTCAGCAAAATCCTGCACCGCCACTTCGGTGACATAGCCGGAAACTTGCGGACTAATAATAGTGGTTTGACCTTTGACAAAGGCGTTATTGGTTTGTTGCACCGTAGGCGTAAATGGCGGCAGTTTCCAAGCATATAAAATCAAGGCCGCACCAATGACAATCAGCGCAATCAATAATCCCAAATTTAGATAGGATTTTTTCTTGGGAGACCAGCCAGCCGTATTTGAGATGGGCTCTTTTGGCGGCATAGGCGTTTCATTATCATCGTCTTGATTTTCTATAGAGCCTTCTACAGAGTTATCCTCACGCACGCTATCAGGCGTATCAGTAGCTGCTTGTATCTCGGATGTATCCGTTTTCTTTTGCGTAGCGCTTGTAGCGGTCTCTACTGGAGCCGTAGCAGACTCTGTACGTGTGTCTGTTGCTGGAGCTTCAGTTGACGTCTGAGGTATTTTATTAAGCTCATTTGGTTTTTCTTGGCTCATGACGTGATCCTAAATGTTAATAAGCAGATATCTGATGGGTCTGACTATAAATGAATATGATAAAAAATCACTAAGATAATAAGTTGAATTATTTTGTTTCGCGCATCTTGGCGATGACGGCGAGCTCTTTGGCCAGTGGATTGCGCTTGTGGTAGCGGTTATAAAGATAATTGATGAGCAAAATAATCGTAACGGCAGTAGCAAGACAGGCCATCAGAAAAAACAGGTCGCTGTATGCTGCGACCGTTGCTTGGCGCTGAATGCCTTGCAGTACTTGGCTCATTGCACCGATATTTGCTTGGGCCGCGTCAGTAGTCTGATTCGACAGTACGTTACGAGTGCCTGCCACCTGAGCGCTAAATGCAGGATCGCCCAAATTCAATGAGCTGACCATATCTGCATAATGCATTTGTGTACGAATGGTCGTAAATGCCTGAATGGCTGCCGCACCTGCCAGTCCGCCAACTGTTTGGGAGATGCCAAAAATCACTGAAAAACTAATAATATATGCAGGGCCACTGCCAATAGCCCGCAAAAACCCTTCAAAAACCAAAGGCCCCATGAAATACACCGCGGCAAAGGCAATCAAAAACTGGCTGAGATAAAACATATAGGGTGCTG
>CENM01039653.1_pt1 | contig 14444 bp, 14 predicted proteins | sample 530261 | NCBI WGS metagenome assembly CENM01 (sample SAMEA2619854, study PRJEB7988) | marine metagenome | biome: marine biome (ENVO:00000447); feature: deep chlorophyll maximum layer (ENVO:xxxxxxxx); material: "saline water (ENVO:00002010), including plankton (ENVO:xxxxxxxx)" | depth 80 m
TGATGTGTGGTCAAACCTGGCAACCCAGTAATGTTGTAAAATCGGTTAGACCTGCATTAGAAGTAGGTAAAGATGGTGAAAGACTCCAGGATAATTTTGAAAAGTGGATGTTTAAGACCGTCAGTGATGGCAGTACCCACGTCTTGTTGAAAAATGGTGAGGTCATTCGAATTTTTACTACACAATAATCCGGGTTTATTCAGTTTGATTTAAGTTTGAATCGCTATATTCTTTACTGATAAACCAAGTAAAAAAGCGATGTATACGATGAGATCCTTCCTGACATTGTCACTGTGTTCATGTCTGATGCTTATAGCTATGCTAAGCCTTTCGACTGTGCGGGCAGAAGAAAGCGCCACTGTGGCCAGACAATTATTGAAAGAAGGTAAAATCATGCCACTCCAGGAAATACTGACAAAGGCGGCCATGATAAAGCCAGGCCAAGTCATTGAAACGGATTTGGAAAAAGAAAATGAGCGTTATGTCTATGAATTAGAAATTCTCGACAAAGATGGTCAGGTTTGGGAACTGGAGCTGGATGCGCAGACAGGTGAATTCGTTGATCTGGAAAATGAGGATGATTAATGCGCCTGTTATTAGTAGAGGATGACCCTTCATTGGGGCCCAATCTTCAAGACTCTCTCAACAAAGCAGGCTTTGCTACGGATTTGTCGACGGACGGTATTGATGGCGAAGCCATGGGACAAATCGAACCTTATGACCTGATCGTTCTGGACTTGGGCTTGCCTGGAAAGTCCGGCCTGGAAGTACTCGAAAACTGGCGAAGTCAGGCTAATTCAGTCCCGGTGATTATTCTCACCGCACGAGATGCATGGGAAGATAAAGTCTTAGGCTTTAAAGCAGGCGCCGATGATTACCTCGCCAAACCGTTTCAGACAGAAGAGTTGATTGTTCGAATCAATGCCGTTTTACGTCGATGTACGGGACACAATCCAGGTGCCTTGAGCTATGGGGATTTATCTTTGGATGAGGCTGAGCAAGCTGTCATAGTAAAAAATGGTAACAAACACAGCCTGACAGGTACTGAATTTAAACTGTTACGTTACTTTATGTTGCATCCAAAGCAGTTACTTTCCAAAACAACCCTCACAGAACATGTCTATCAATTAGATAGCGATAAAGATAGTAATGTGATGGAAGTGTATGTTAATCGATTACGGCAAAAGATCGGGGCAGATTGGATAATCACTCGTCGTGGTCAGGGGTATATTTTTGGTCAGCAAGACTGATGCGATCAGTCCGTAGCCGTCTCTCCATTGGCTTGGCTGTTTTTTTAGCAGCATTGTTATTAGGTCAGTGGCTATGGCTGACCTTCACCATAGACCGCTTGATTGAAAAACAGGTTATTACGCGTTTACAAGAAGAGACGGAAACCGTACTCGCACATATTCATATTCAATCTGATGGTGAAATCGTCTTAGATAGCAGACGTTTGAGCAGCAGCTATCAACGAGCCTTTTCTGGTTTATATTTTTCTATACAGTCCATCGACCATCAGATTTTTTCACGATCTTTATGGGACTTTGATCTCACTACACCTGCTCTAAGTATCGGCTCCAAAGCGACACTTTACCTTCAAGGCCCTGGTGAACAACCATTAATGGCCGTTTCTGCTGGCTATCTAAAGCAAGGTAAACAGATCACCATTACAGTGGCAGAAGATATTGCTTGGATGTTGGAGGATAAGTCTCATTTTCAGTGGACCTTTACGGTGTTATCTCTGCTTGGCGTTTTAGCTTTATTAGCTTTTCAATTCTGGATCGTTAGGCTTGCTCTGAAACCTCTCAATAAAGCCAAGCAAGAATTAAAACTACTGGGACAGGGTGAGATTGAAAAAATTGATGAACATGCACCGGATGAAATTCGACCTTTGCTGTTTGAGTTAAACCGTTTGATGTCCAGTATGGTGGTTAAGACCCGTCGATCGAGGCAATCACTTGGTAATCTCGCACATCGTTTAAAAACGCAATTAACATTATTGAATCAGATTGCTGATACAGAAGCGATGCAACATAATTCTGAAGGCAAGCAGGCAATCTATTCGCAGACAAATGAAATTAAACAAATTATCGACCGCGAGTTAAAGCGTGCTCGTGTTTCCGGTATGACGTTGCCCGGTAAAGGTGTCGATATAAATGAAATGGTGACCAACCTTGTCGATACATTGAAACGTATCTATCAAGATAAAGAATTAAATATCAGCTGGCGAGTGGATAAACAACTGCGCTTTCATGGTGACAGGGAAGACTTGCTAGAGCTATTGGGTAATATTCTTGATAATGCCTGCAAATGGTGTGAAAGCAGAATAGAACTTGAGATTTATAGAGATGATGGTATCTATATCTGTGTCAAAGATGACGGTCCTGGATGTCATGGTGATGATTTATCAGCACTGACTCAACGTGGTTTTAGGGCAGATGAGGCGACGCCTGGTAGTGGCTTGGGGTTGGCGATAGTGTTTGATATTGTCGAGAGTTATGAAGGGACAATGCACTTTTCTGAATCCCAGAAATGGGGAGGACTGCAGGTGGATATCCACCTGCAGTCCTCAGTTTCGGCTTAGAACCAGTCTTGAGTTGTTTTACGAACTTCACCGGTTTTGGCGTCGATTAATACTTCCCATTCGCCACCATCGGCGTCGACGATTTCAAATTCATAATCCCAACCTTTATCAAAGGCACGATCTTCCAGGTCAGCATCTTCAACAATCCCTGGTTTGGCTTCAAGGGCTTTTGCTTGGGCTTCTTCTAAAGAGATAAGTCCAAAACCTTCAGAGATTTTTCTGATTTCACGAAGATCATCAGCATCCATATCAGCGTGAGCAACACCCACTTGCATCATCATAGTAGCTGCGCCGATTAAACTAATTGTTTTCAAGTTTTTCATTTTTGTGCTCCTTTCGTTGAGGTACGGTTCACATATTAGTGGCCCAAACTTAAACGAAGCTGAATTTATTTCAGATAAAGGTTTACTTTCAGTTAGGGAGCTAACTATAATGAGATATGCTTCAAGTCAAAGACTTGCCAGATAAGGCAATATTAGAAAAGTTTGCTTCACGTTACCCCAATGCGGATGTTGATGCAGTGATGCAGTTTCTTCATCTGTTAGGAGTGGCTTCTGAGCTTTCTATTGGTTTGGATGAATTTCTCAGTCGCTATCAACTACTTCAAGGCCGGTGGTGGGTCCTCATCCTATTGATGCGTGAAGATAACTTTGTTTCTTCACCATCTAAGCTCGCTGAAAAAGCGGGTGTCAGTCGTGCGACCATGACTGGCCTGCTTGATGGTCTGTCACGAGAAAAGTTGATAGAACGAATTGTTGATGAAAAAGATAAGCGACAAACGCAGATTAAACTCACGTCAAAAGGTCAGAAACAGCTAGATGATGTGATGCCTGATTATTACCAGCGTTTAGGCAAACTAATGTCGGTGATCGATAAAGATGAAGGCGAAACTTTAATGAGAGTACTGGGCAAGTTAAAACAAAACTTAACTATTTTTGATTAAGTTTATCCGTTTAGTAATACGTTTATATCTATGAGGAGTATGTAATGAAGAAGTTTTTAGTTTTTTTATTCAGTATGTTTTCTATTCAACTACCAGTGGTAGCTGAGGAGCTATCTGTAAACAATCAAGTTGATTTTGCAAATGCTCAATGGAATAAAGCATTTAATGCTGGCGATGTAGATGCGCTGACACAGTTGTATAAAAATGATGCCACCTTATCACCGGGTAATGGCGCTATATTAAAAGGTAGAGATGCCATCGGTCAGTTATTCCAGAGCTTTGTCGATAATGGCGTCACAAATCATCGTATTGATACGGATAGTATCTATGTGTCGGATAATCAAATAACACAAATAGGCTATTGGCAAGCTGATGGTAAAAATGCTGAAGGTGAAAAGATTAGCTTCGGCGGTGTTCTATCATTAGTTCTGGCTAAAACAGAAGAGGGTGAATGGGTCATTCAGTCTCATATCTGGAATATGCAGCCATAAATTAACACCATTAATTCCCAAAAAAGCCCTTCACTGAAGGGCTTTTTTTTTGCTCTGAACTCAAATGGTGCAAGTTATTTCATATTGGTGCAAAAATAAGTATCCAAACTACTTATTAAAAAGGGTGTTTTTAAAGTCTTTCATGTAAATCAATGGTTTAGTTTTTTGGCACAGTGTTTGCCAAAGTATGCAGACAATGATTGACGGAGAGATCCATGAGAGAGAAGTTAGTCCTAATTGGTAATGGTATGGCTGGGGTGCGAACACTGGAAGAGTTGCTCAAACTCGCACCTGATAAATATGACATTACTGTTTTCGGTGAAGAACCTTACGGTAATTACAACCGCATTATGCTTTCACCTGTGTTGGCAGGTGAAAAAACGATTGATGAGATCATGATTAATGATCTGCAGTGGTATGAAGATAACAACATCAAACTGTTATCTGGTAAAAAAGTGACCACAATTGATCGTTTAAATCGAGTCGTGACAGCTGATGATGGTAGCACTGAAAACTATGATCGTCTTTTGTTAGCCACAGGTTCACGCCCATTTATGTTGCCTATTCCGGGCTCTGATTTAGAGGGGGTGATCAGTTTCCGTGATATTGCCGATGTCGATACGATGTTGGAAACGGCTAAAATCCATAAAAAAGCCGTGGTCATCGGTGGCGGCTTATTGGGTCTGGAAGCAGCCAATGGGCTAATGATTCAAGGTATGGATGTCAGCGTTGTTCATATTAGTGATGTGTTAATGAATCAGCAGCTGGATAAACCTGCTTCTGATCTAATGCTGGAAGAGCTTAGGGGCAAAGGGCTGACGTTTTTGATGGAACATCAAACTGAAGCCATCATTGGTCGTGACCGTGTCGAAAAACTTCGCTTTAAAGATGGCTCTGAAATTGACGCAGACCTGGTTGTGATGGCCGTGGGTATCCGACCAAACATCGAACTAGCCAGCTCAGCCGATATTCATTGTGACCGTGGCATTGTGGTAGATGACACCATGCAGACCTTTGATCCAAGAATTTATGCCGTAGGTGAGTGTGTTCAACATCGAAGCCAAACCTTTGGTTTGGTAGCGCCTTTATTTGAGCAAGCCAAGGTGTGTTCAAATCATTTGGCCCAAATGGGGATTGCACGTTATATCAGTTCGGTGACCTCAACAAAATTAAAAGTGACGGGGATCGATCTGTTTTCTGCGGGTGACTTTCTTGGTGATGATGATACTGAAGATTTGGTATTTAAAGATGCAGCCAGAAAGGTTTATAAAAAGCTGGTAATAAAAGATAACCAATTGGTTGGTGCCGTACTTTATGGCGATACAGTAGATGGGGCCTGGTACTTCCAATTGATGCGTGATGGCACAGATATTTCAGATATTCGTGAAAATATGTTGTTTGGACAACATCATCTGGGTGATTCTGGGCATGGCCCGTCTAACTCGGTTGATGGTTTGCCTGATGATGCTGAAATTTGTGGCTGTAATGGCGTCTGTAAAGGTGACATTGTGCAGGCGATTTCAAAACATGGCTTGTTTACTTTGGATGAAGTTAAAGCCCATACCAAAGCATCAGCGTCTTGTGGATCATGTACAGGTTTAGTTGAACAGTTACTGGCATCTACTCTGGGCAGTGACTTTAATGACACACCCAGCAAGAAGCCAATGTGTGGCTGCACGGATTTGTCGCATGCTGAAGTCAAAGCCGCGATTATTGAAAAATCACTGAAAAACATTCCAGATTTGATGTCTGCACTTGAGTGGAAAACAGAAGATGGCTGCCACTCCTGTCGTCCTGCCTTGAACTACTACATGTTAAGTAGCTGGCCAAATGAGTATCAGGATGATCCTCAGTCACGTTTCATTAATGAACGTGTGCATGCCAATATTCAGAAAGACGGCACCTATTCGGTAGTACCCAGAATTTGGGGTGGGGTAACCAATCCAAGAGAGTTGCGTGCAATTGCAGATATTTCCGAAAAATACAATGTACCCACAGTCAAAATAACTGGTGGTCAACGAATCGATCTTCTCGGTATAAAGAAAGAAGACTTACCCAAAATGTGGGCAGATCTGAGTGATGCTGGTTTTGTTTCTGGTCATGCCTACGGTAAGTCCCTGCGGACAGTCAAAACCTGTGTTGGATCAGAATGGTGTCGTTTCGGCACGCAAGATTCTACCGGCCTGGGTATTAAAGCTGAAAAAATGACATGGGGAAGCTGGACACCTCATAAATTCAAGATTGCCGTATCTGGCTGTCCACGTAACTGTGCAGAAGCAACTATCAAAGACTTCGGTATTGTCTGTGTTGATTCTGGCTACGAACTTCATGTTGGTGGTAACGGTGGGATTAAAGTCCGAGCAACAGACTTTCTCACCAAAGTTGCCACCGAAGAAGAAGCCTTGGAATATTGCGCGGCCTTTATGCAGTTATATCGTGAAGAAGCTCACTATTTAGAACGTACCGCACCTTGGATTGAGCGTGTTGGTTTGAAACATGTGACTTCAGCGGTGGTGGACGATGAAGTGAATCGTAAGCGGTTGGCTGAGCGTTTCCATGAATCACAAAAGAATGCACAGGTCGATCCTTGGGCTGAGCACGCTGCCAAATACAAAGATAACTATATCCCGATTAAACAAGTAGTGTAGAGGTAACTATGAGCTGGACTGAAGTTGGCCCCTTGGTCGATATTCCGAAAAAAGGATCACGTGTACTCGTGACAGCCGAGGGTGATGTGGCGGTATTTCGCACCTCAGGTGATCAGATATTTGCCTTATTTGATCAGTGCCCCCATAAAAAAGGGCCGTTATCTCAGGGGATTGTTTACGATAACCGTGTGGCCTGTCCTTTGCATAACTGGGTTATTGATATGAATAGTGGCGAAGCTACTGGTCCTGATGAAGGCTGTACCCGCACATTTGAGACAAAAATTGAAAACGGTACGGTTTTTATTTCTCTGTAATCTGATAAAGAGTCTCTAATTTTGGCTGAACAACAAACGACAACAAAGACGACTTGTCCTTACTGCGGTGTGGGGTGTGGTGTTTTAGCAACCCCACTTGAAACTGGCACAGTACAAATTGAAGGTGATGCAGAACATCCTGCCAATTTAGGCCGTTTATGTTCTAAGGGATCGGCTCTAGGCGACACTCTCGATTTGGGTAACCGTTTGCTACACCCCAAAGTTGATGGCAAGCGAGTTTCGTGGGAGCAAGCCATAACATCAGTGGCTAGAGGCTTTAGTGAGATCATTGCTAAACACGGTCCAGAGTCTGTGGCGTTTTATGTGTCGGGCCAAGTGTTAACAGAAGATTACTATACGGCGAATAAATTGATGAAAGGGTTTATTGGTGGCGCGAACATCGACACCAATTCACGGCTGTGTATGTCATCAGCGGTGGCGGCTTACAAGCGAGCCTTTGGCAGTGACACAGTGCCCTGTAGTTATGAAGATATTGAATTAGCTGATCTTGTCGTGTTGACTGGTTCTAACTTAGCCTGGTGTCATCCTGTGATTTATCAGCGGTTGAAGCAAGCGAAAGAAGATCGCCCAGAAATGAAAGTTGTGGTGATTGACCCTCGCAAAACAGCCACTTGTGATATTGCTGATTTACATTTGCCGTTGCGGCCAGGCTCTGATGCCACATTGTTTAATGGTTTGTTGCACTATCTAAAAAAAGAAGATTACCTGGATCTTGAGTTTCTTGAAGCGCACACCGAAGGGTTTGCCTCGGCAACGTCAGTAGCAAAAGCATCCGCTGGCTCCATTCCTCAAGTGGCCGCTGTCACAGAGTTACAAGAGCAGGATATCGTTAAGTTTTATCAGTTGTTTGCCTCAACCGAAAAAGTCGTGACAGTGTATTCTCAGGGGATCAATCAGTCGACGACAGGAACTGACAAATGTAACAGTATTATCAATTGTCATCTTGCCTCTGGGCGTATTGGTCAGCCAGGCATGGGGCCGTTTTCGTTTACAGGTCAGCCCAATGCTATGGGCGGACGAGAAGTGGGCGGCTTAAGTAATCAGTTAGCCGCGCATATGGAAATTACTAATCCTGAACATCATGATCGTGTGGCACGCTTTTGGAAAGCAGATAATTTAGCCAAAGAAAATGGCGCCAAAGCCATTGATATGTTTGAGCAGATTGCCAGTGGCAAAATCAAAGCTATCTGGATTATGGCGACGAATCCCGTTGTGAGTCTGCCTGATGCCGATAAGGTCAAAGACGCATTGAAAAAATGTGAATTGGTGGTGGTGTCTGAATGTGAGGAGAATACCGATACAACAGCGTTAGCCGATATTTTGTTACCCGCCGCTGCCTGGGGTGAGAAAGACGGTATGGTAACCAATTCAGAAAGACGAATTAGCCGTCAGCGCTCATTCTTACCCTTGCCGGGGGAAGCGAAACCTGACTGGTGGATTATTACTCAGGTCGCGAGAAAAATGGGATTTGAAGCCGCCTTTCCATTTGAGAAGCCAGCAGATGTATTTAGAGAACATGCACAACTCTCGGCTTTTGAAAATGAAGGTAGCCGTGACTTTAACATTGCCGGACTAGCCGATATAAGTGATGAGGGCTACGACAATCTGATTCCCATACAGTGGCCAGTCATCAATAAAGCTGATAACGGCACTGCCAGATTATTTAGCGATAAGCAGTTTTTTACCCCTTCAGGCAAAGCCAGAATGATCAGTGTTGAACCTAAGCTGCCTTATCATCAGGTATCAGATGAATATCCCTTAGTTTTAAATACGGGTCGTATTCGTGATCAATGGCATACCATGACACGGACAGGTAGAGCCGTCAGATTGAACGCCCATATTCCGGAGCCGATGGTTCAGGTTCATCCGCTGGATGCAGCGAATTTCCATCTAGTGGATGGTTCACTGGCAGAAATAAAGAGTCGTTGGGGGGAGATGATAGTCCGGGTTGTGGTAACCGATGAGCAACGGCCGGGCAGTATTTTTGTCCCCATCCATTGGAGTGATCAGTACGCTTCAATGGCACGGGTTGATGCGTTAGTTGCTGCTGTTTATGACCCTATCTCTGGTCAGCCTGAGTCGAAACATACCCCTGTCAGCATACGCGCCTATAAACCTGTTTGGCATGGCTTTATTTTGTCGCGGCACCCCATCACGGTCAAAGATGCCAACTACTGGGTGAAAGTGCGTGGTGCTGAATTCTGGCGTTATGAGATTGCTGGTCAGCATGCATTAGATGAGCCGGCTAAATGGGCACAACGACACTTAGGGGAAGAGGGCGAATGGCTTGATTTTATTGATGCCAAAGCGGGACGTTATCGAGCTGGACAAATTAAACGTAACAGGCTGGAAGGCGTTGTTTTCATCGCGCCAAGTCATGATTTGCCTGCGCGTTCCTGGTTATCCCAGTTATTTAGTTTAAGCAGTCTGTCGGATGCTGACAGATACAGTTTGCTGGTCGGCCAACCCAGCCAGGGACAAAAAGATGCAGGACAAATTGTTTGCTCATGTTTTGGTGTCGGTCAGAATACCATCAATGAAGCTATTCATTCCGGTCATGTTAATTCTGTGGATGAGATTGGTAAAAAACTGAAAGCCGGCACAAATTGTGGGTCTTGTGTGCCTGAGTTAAAACAATTATTAGCGCGCTAATGGTGAGTACTACCTTATTTAGAATACTGTCTGTCTGCAATGAAGCAGCTGAGGTGAAGTCGTTACATGGTTGATTTTAAAGCCAGTTATTTATCAATAGTGGCTTAATTTGCAGAGGAAAAAAAGAATGCCAAAACTAAAAAAGCTAAGCGTGATGTCGTTACTGAGCACAGGACTGACGAGTATCGCTTTGCTACCAGCTACAGTCGTGGCAAATGACAGCTTTTACGAAGCATTGACCGGGGGCAAGGTCAGTTTTTCAGGCCGCTTACGGTATGAGTCGGTTGAGCAGGATAATAGTTTAAAAGATGCCGATGCTGTCACGTTACGTACAACTTTAGGTTACAAGACAGGTGATTTCCATGGCTTCGGTGCCTTTCTTGAACTCGAAGATGTGTCGGATTTGGCAGGCAATTATGAAGAGTACCCTCAAACAGCAGTCAAAAAGTACTCGGTTATAGCCGATCCGAATGGCACAGAAGTCAACCAGGCTTATCTGAGTTATAACGGTTTTAATACAGAGGTGAAGTTAGGTCGACAAGAGCTGACTTACCGTGATGCACCATTTCATCGCTTTATCGGTAATGTGCTTTGGCGTCAAAATCATCAATCCTTTGATGCTGTGAGTCTAAGTAATACGTCTATTAAAGATCTTAAATTGAGTTATGCCTATATCAACAAGGTCAATACCATCTTTGGCGATGATTTGACGGCTGGTTTGATAGATGATGGGGTGATTGATATGAATAGTCACCTGTTTAATGTGCAATATTCAGGCTTATCCATTGGCAAATTAGAAGCCTACAGTTATTTGCTGGATTATGAAGATGCGGCTAAAGATAACGCCAACTCAACAGCAACTTATGGTGTGAGATTATCTGGTGCTAAACCAGTTAATGAAGATTTTGCAGCTATTTATACAGCGGAGTATGCAACACAACATGACTATGCCGATGGCAAAATGGACCCTCAGGATTACTACTTATTCGAACTCGGTGGTAAATATCAAGGTTGGTTAGCAAAGCTATCTTATGAAGTGCAAGAGGGTGATGGCACCTATAGTTTTAAAACACCTTTAGGGACGAACCATGCTTTTCAAGGCTGGGCTGATGTCTTTTTAACCACGCCAAACGCAGGTCTTATTGATACTTATTTCACCATCGTGGGTAATGTGGCAGGTGCAAAACTGATTGCGGTGTACCATGATTTTGAAACGGATAAAGGCAGCCTTGATGCGGGTAATGAGTTTGATGTGATGTTGCAAAAAACCTTTATGGAACATTACACGCTAGGTATCTCTTATGCCGACTACAATGCCGACAAAGAATTCGGTGGGGTGGATACGGATAAATTCTGGTTATACGGACAGCTAAAGTTCTAAAAAATACTCCTCATTGAGCCGGGCACTGCCCGGCTTTTTTTTTGCCTGTTTAATCTGCACCAGAATTGTTCATCAGTCCTATCAACAACACCATTTTGAAGCAGTTTATGTACCACTTAAATTTCTAAGTTTCTGTATTTGAATAAGTATTTTGTTGGCACACCTTATGCAATTTATTACCTGAGTCCACTAATGCAAGGAGCATGTCATGGGATATTTTGTTGACTTAATGATGGTAGTGAAAGAAGTAGTGAAGTTGATTTTTATGGTAATGATTTCGCCTTTAGGGATTATGGCAGGCTATCTCGCAACCTGGGAATGACACCGTTCTAGCTAATTTCACTGGAGAACAAAGATGTATCCATTGATCATCGGTGGCGTAGTTGTCACTGGCATGCTTTTTATCGTTTATAAACTGCTGTCTGAGCGTTATCAGCTCAGACAGCGAGTTAAACGAGGCATATTACTAACCAACCATTTACGGTTGGTGGTTGAACATTGCCAAAAACATCGTGGCACAAGCAATGCGGTAGTCAGTGGGAATGAGAAATTATTGCCACAAATGATTCAGTTACAGAATGATATCGACAATCTGATTGGTAGTGATATGAGTCAATCACTATCAGATTTTCCTCAATGGCAATCTTTCATAGAGCATTGGCCAAGGCTTAAACAGCACGCTTTGGCTAGGGATCTGACGCCACAGAATATTGTCAGACAGCATAGTCTGATGATCGATGGTCAGCTCATGCTGCTGGATGAGGTCATGAGAGCATACGATTTACATCGATTGATGCTCGACTCATGTACACGGGTTTCCGAAATTTGTATTGATACTTTACGAGTTGCAGAGACTCTCGGCTACACAAGAGCAATCGGATCAGGTGTTTGTGCTCGAGGTACGTGCTTGGCTGCTGACCGAATCTTGCTTGAGTTTTTACGTATTTCAGTCAAAACCACATCTGAACGATTACTGTCTGAAGTTAAATTAATAAACAACACTGACTTGACTTCTTCCTTGGAAACATCCTCAACCGCCATTCGCCAGCAAATAGATGCTTTGCTAGAAATGGTCGATAAACACGTGCTTCAACGAGGTCAGTTGAAGTTGGATAGTCATGAATATTTTACTCTCTCTACGCGGGCAATTGATGAAGTGCTGAAGATTTTCAGCATCATTATTCAATATGCCTCCAAACAACACACCAGAATGATATGAGCAATGCTGCTATGAATACAGTCACGAATACGATTAACACGGTAGTTATCAGTGAATTTACGGAATTTATGAATACACTGCAAAGAGTCTTTGAAAATACAGATTATAAAGTGATTTTCGAAGCCACCAATTTGCAACAGTTACTTAACCTGAAGTGGACTATTGAGCCCGATTTGATTATTGCTATTATGAATACCAGCGATAGTCAGCTTCTGAGTAAATTTAAGATCATTAATGAACGCTTTCCATTGCCCATCGTGATATTTACATACGATGACCGTGATGAAGCGATTGAAGAAGCCATTGAGGCTGGGGTGAGTGCTTATATCGTTGATGGTTTTCATGAAAATCGTATCCATGCCATCTTGCGAACGGCAATGGCTCGGTTTAAACAAGTACAAAGTATGCAGAAACAGCTGAAAGATTTAAAAACGTCTTTGGCTGATAGGAAAATTATTGATAGAGCAAAAGGCCTCATTATGGAGCAACGTAAATGCACCGAGAACGAAGCCTATAGTCTGATGCGAACTTCAGCCATGAACCAGAATATGAGATTAGGCCAATTAGCTCAGAATATTTTAGCGGCGGCTAACTTACTTGAGCCACAAAAAAATGCATAAGTTCTGATGAAATAGTAATAGAACGTCACAGCCACTTCAGTGATGAAGTGGCTGTTTTGTTTTATGGTTATTTTGTTAGCGGATGTCGGTCGTTATCCTATTTTGGTTTTTGATTGGCTTCATGAGGGTATGAGGAAGGGTGAGGATGGCCAATTAATGGTTGAGTTTGATGATGGTAGTAATTGAAAACTATACCTATTAAGATTAAGGCTACGGTAATGCTTAAACGCCATTACAGACAAACAAGAAAGGTACAAACAGGTATGACGGAATTGTCATTCAAGGAGGATCATTATGAAGCGGCTTATGAGTCTCTCTGCCTGAGGTCAGTTTTTCAGCCAATCTTTAGCATAGCTCATCGAAAAGCTGTGGGATACGAAGGACTGGTTCGTGCCGCGGATGTCTCTGGGAACCCCGTGACACCACAAGAATTGATGAGAAAAAACACGGCATCCGATCAACAGCTGATTCTTGATAGGACCTGTCGTCTATTACATGCCTGTAATTTTTCTCAACACCCCGCCAATGATGCTTGGTTATTTTTAAATCTTAATTCCCAATGTTTAATTTCGGAACGTCCCGATATTGGATTTATGCAAACGCTGATGCGCGAGAGTGACTTACCATCAAGGCGCATTGTGATTGAAATTTTAGAAAGTGAAATTGATAACCGCGATTACTTACGGGAGTTGATTACGCATTTTCGTCAAATGGGCTGTTTGATTGCGATTGATGATTTTGGTGCTGGTCACTCTAATTTTGACCGTATTTGGGATTTACAGCCTGATATTGTCAAGATTGACCGTAGCTTAGTAAAAAAAGCAGGCCACTCAATGAAAGTGGAAAGGATTCTGACTGGCATTGTCTCGCTCATTCATGAGACCGGAAGTTTGGTGGTTATTGAGGGGGTTGAGACTGAAAAAGAAGCCTTGGTTGCGATTTCCAGTAACGCAGATATGGTTCAGGGGTTTTATTTTGCTAAGCCAAAGCCTGATCTCCAGCAGGAGATTGATTTCGGTCAAGCCATGGATAAGTTACTTCATCAACATCAGAATGTACGAAGCCAATATAATCGAAAGCTTCAACAACATTTCCGCACCTTTGAGTTGATATTTGAAAAAGAGCTCGACGCGTTTAAACAAGGGGCATCTTTTGAAGACTGTGGTCACGCCCTATTTGATGATGCCAGAGCTGTACGTTGTTACCTGCTTGATGAGTCTGGCTACCAGATTGGCCGAAGTCTGAACTCACCCAAATATACAGCCAAACTGGATATTCGTTTTACACCGCTACTTTCTGGTGTCAATGCTAACTGGTCACATCGACATTACCATTTCAGAGCCATACAAAATCCGAATATGACTCAGATAAGTCGTCCATACCTGTCGGTAGCCGGTTCTCATATGTGTATCACCGTTTCACAAGCAGTGGTTGTTAGTGGCAAGACATATGTTTTCTGCTGTGATTTAGACTGGCCCGACGAAGATCAGCTCATCAGTTGAGATAACGCACTTATACTGTGCGGAATGCACCAAATTAGCAGCTAAATATGCATTCAGGATGCGCATTTG
>CENM01039651.1_pt1 | contig 14434 bp, 15 predicted proteins | sample 530261 | NCBI WGS metagenome assembly CENM01 (sample SAMEA2619854, study PRJEB7988) | marine metagenome | biome: marine biome (ENVO:00000447); feature: deep chlorophyll maximum layer (ENVO:xxxxxxxx); material: "saline water (ENVO:00002010), including plankton (ENVO:xxxxxxxx)" | depth 80 m
TGGAGCGCGACTACGGCATTAACCTGCCCCGCTGGATGATGCTGGCGTTAGCCCCCTACGTGCAGCAAGAGAGCGAACGACGCAACAGTGAGCTTTCCAGCGAGATGATTCGCCAAGTGATGTTCGATCACTTCTCTCATGATGCCCCACTGGCGCTGGCCGACTATCGGTTATCAAAAGGGCAGCAGGAAGGCATCGATATGACTCTGTGGCAGGGTGCGGAAACACTGCGTTTATCGGGCACGGGCAATGGCGCTATGTCGTCGTTCACCGACGCCTGGAAGAAGCACACTGGCAGCCACGTCGCTATTCTTGATTACAGCGAGCACTCACTGGGCGGCGACAGCGAAGCTAACGCCATAGCCTTTGTGCAGCTCAACATTGATGGCCAGCGAGTGTGCGCCCTCGCGGAAGACAGCGACACCGTGAGCGCGTCGCTCAAAGCCGTGCTGTCGGGGATCAACGCAACGCAATCAGCGTTTATCAAAGACCTCGCAACGGATACGGCCGAGGCATAATCACTCTGCGCACTCGATGCACTTGAGCACTAGCGGGTTCCATGTGAGGCGCTTGGCTCCAATCCATTCGCCGCACTCAATACACTCTCCAAACTGCTGCTGTTCGATGCGCTGTAACGCGCCGCTGATTCGCCTGAGGGCTAATTGGCGGCGCTGCTCTTCGGCGTTAGCCATTGCTTGGCCTTGAAGCGCATCCATCCGCGAGAGCCGACCAACGGATGTTTGATCCAATACCACCGTTTCTCTGGCTTCAGCGCTGCTTTCGCTCTCCTCTTTCAGCTTTACCTGCATGTCATACAGCGTTTGCTTAACCGCTGGGATGTCGATCTCGGGATGATTCATCTTATTCTCCTAATCCCCTACAATGCTTAGCAAATTAACCAACCCTTTGCGAAGGAATGCCACGCTATGGGCTACCGGACTCTATTGCGCGAGCACCGTAGCGTGCTTGGAATTGCCTTTTTGGCCATGTTTAGCTCAAGCCTTGGGCAAAGCTATTTCATTGGCTTGTTTCAAGCGCCACTCTCAGCTCATCTAGGCCTAAGCGCTGGGCAGTTTGGCACCGCCTATGCCGTAGTGACGTTGATCGCCGGTTTCTGCATGCTGCGCTTTGGCCCCTCCATTGACTGGGTCAATCCACGCCGCTTTGCCATTATCGTCCTAAGCCTTTTATTAACAGGTGTCGTCTTGCTGACGCTCTCGCCCTGGTGGTGGCTGGGCATCTTAGGCTTAGGCATCGTTCGGCTATGCGGGCAAGGAATGCTCACCCACCTGGGCAATACGCTTGCCGCCAGAGAGTTCACCACCCTGCGTGGCCGCGCCATCGGACTTGCCAATCTTGGTATTCCCCTCGGGGAAGCGTTACTTCCTCCGCTGGTTGCGGCAGCACTGGTGTGGACAAGCTGGAACATCGTCTGGTGGTGGTTGTGTGGTGTTCTCATTTTTGTCTGGCTACTGCTGCTGGTGTTCGCCCCCTGGCCTAAGGCCCCTGGAAACAAACCATCTGTTAATACCCCCCATGGGCCACGCCCGTTTCGCGATACGCGCTTTTGGCGCCTACTGCCGCTGTTAATGGCCTTACCCATCACCATGACGGGCCTTTTCATCTATCAAACCCAGCTCACGGCATCGCTAGACAGCACGCTGGGGGTATACGCCCTGGCGTTGACCGGCATGGGTATCGCGAAATTACCCGGCGCGCTGCTCGGTGGACGCTGGGTCGATAAGCTGGGGCCGGTTGCTTTGGCCCGGGTGTACCTGCTGCCTTATGCGCTGGCCATGGTCATGGCGATCACGCTAGGAGGACATATCAGCGTTTGGGCACTCATGGTCGGCGGTGGCTTAGCCATGGGAGCACAAGAGTTGATTGCCTCGGGCCTGATGATTCGGCTCTGGGGGGCAGAACACTTTGGCCGAGTACGCTCTGCATTAAGCGCCGCGATGGTCTTTTCCACGGGCATCGCCCCGGCTGTGTTGGGCATGGCCATCAGCTATGGCGTTCCGTTTCAGGCCTTACTGGTGGCCATGCTGGCGTTTATCGCTCTGGGATGGCTACTTGCTCAAACCGTGCTGAGCGAAGCCAATCGCCCGGTGCACACTACCTAAGAATCAACACCGGCAACCGGGCATTACGCAGCATCGCCGTCGTGGTGCTCCCCACCAGCAGATGACGAATCCGCGAATGCCCGTAAGCCCCCATCACCAGCAGGTCGATTTCTTTTTCCTGCTTATAGGTGCGCAGGGTTTCTTCTACCTCGCCCGCTCGAATAGCGCCTTCGGTTAAGTGGCCAGCCGACTGTAGCGTTTCGAAGGCCCACGCCAGCTGCGAACGGTTCTCTGCGGTATCTGCACCCACTATCACCACGTGGCACTCAGCGCCCTCAAAGAGCGGGCTTTTTGCCAGCAATTCCACGCCTTTGCGCGCGGTTTTACTGCCATCAAAGGCCATCAGAATGCGCTTGGGTAGAGTAAACGCTTTCGGCACCATCAGAATGGGCCGATGCAATTCACGAACAACGCGCTCAAGATTAGACCCTAAATGGCCGCTGGCTTGGTGCGCCGTTTCTCCTCGCTTACCAAGCACTAGCAGGCGTATCTCCTTTTCATGCTCGGCCAACGTATCGACGAGGGTACCATTGCGCTGCATGCAGGGAGGCTCTGAAAAGCCAGCCGCCTCACTGCGTGCTTTGGCGGCGTCCAACATCAAGCGCCCCTGCTCGCGGGCCAGCTTGCCGCGCTGCTCTTCAATATCTGAGAGTTGTTCCAGAAGATGTTCGCGGGTGCCTAACCCTAAGTGGCCGGTTAAATCAGGCTCTGCGACCTGGGCGTGATTATCAACGGTGTGCAGAAAACGTAGCGGTGCCGAGAGCGCCGTGGCTGCCCACATGGCATAGTCACACACACTTTCTGAATAGTGAGAACCATCAATGGCTGCTAACACATAATCAGACATACGGGCGTCTCCTTGAGCGGGTGCATTATCTATTGTCGTTATTCTGACTCTTTTTTACACGAAGACGTCGAGCAGCAACACCTTTAGCGCCTCCTTTTTCGGCCTTCCGCCACTTCTGCTCTTCCCCTATGACGATGTTACACTTAGCCGCCTAGCTATCTCACCAACACAGCGCGAGGCGTGGCATGGGGCACGGCATCACTAGCGTATTACTCGTCGCACTGGGCGGCGCACTGGGTGGCATGGGGCGCTTCGCGATCTCGAATGCCATGGCGCGTTTACTGGGCAGTGCTTTTCCTTGGGGCACGCTGCTCGTTAACGCCAGCGGGGCGTTTATCGCGGGTGGGCTATTAGGTATGTACGGCGTACCCACGTCGCAACCCGCTTGGTTATTTGCGGTAGCCGGTTTGTTAGGGGGCTACACCACGGTGTCATCCTTTAGCTTGCAGACGCTTGAGCTATGGCAAAGCGGCCAAATGTTCCGCGCCACCATCAATATGGCATCGACCTTACTACTAGGTGGCGCGATGGCAGCGCTGGGCTGGACCTTGGCCCAAGGCTGACAAGGAGACCATTATGCGATTGAACGCTTATCTTGCCGTTGGCCTGGGCAGCGCTTTAGGTAGCGTACTGCGCTATGGGGTGTCGTTATTGTCGATCGCCCTGCTGGGCAACCACTTTCCTTGGGGAACGCTGCTGGTGAACCTGGTAGGTTCCTGCCTCATCGGCTGGATCGCTGCAACAGCGTCGCGCGCCCCTCGTAGCAGGCTGGCACGTCAACAGCCTCTCTTGGTCGCAGGGTTTTGTGGGGGCTTCACGACGTTTTCACTCTTTAGCCTGGAAACGCTGTACCTCACACAACAAGGCCATATAGGGCTTGCGCTGCTTTATGGCCTAAGCAGCTTACCGCTATGCGTTGCTGCTGCCTGGGTAGGTGAGCGTGTGGCGTTTACCGACCGGCCAGCGACTTAAGCCGTGGTACGCGAGTGGCTTGAACAACAGCAATCTTGGCTATACCTCGGGTGTATCCTGCTCGGGCTTTGCTGGGGACTTTGGGCCCCGGAGACAACGACGGCGCTTGAGTCGGCACTCTGGCCGCTGCTCGGAATTCTGCTCTATGCGACCTTTACGCAAATTCCGCTGCTACGTATTAAACAAAGCGTTCAAGATAAGCGCTTTATGGCCGCGCTATTGGTGGGCAACTTCCTCATCATTCCCGCGCTATTGGGCGTGTTCGTGGTATGGCTGCCCCTGCCGCCGCCAGTGCTGGCAGGCATCTTGATGGTGCTGTTAGTACCCTGCACCGATTGGTTTATTACCTTCACTCACTTAGGTAAAGGCGATGCCGCTCGTGCCATCGCCGCCACTCCCGTCTTACTGCTCGTTCAAATGATCGCGTTACCCGCTTATCTTTGGCTCTTTTTAGGCAGTGAGTGGCTTTCTTTAACGCTATCCCCCGCGCTCCTAAGCGCTTTCCTAGGGTTGATTGCACTGCCTTTACTGCTAGCGTGGCTCACCGAGCGCGCGGCGCAGGGCTCAATAACGATTGAGCGCACCACCCGCGCATTAGGCCTGATGCCGGTGCCCCTACTCGCGTGCGTGGTGTTGATCATTGCCGCCACCCAGGTCACTCACGTGGTGGCTCTTGGCGCGCTACTCTGGCAGGCGATCATTATTTTTTTGGTCTTTCTCTTGGTAGCGGCGCTACTGGGTAACCTCCTTGGCCGCCTCTTTAAGCTCTCCCCCGCCAGCGCTCGCACCTTGGTGTTTAGTTTCGGCACCCGCAACTCGTTTGTCATGCTACCCATTGCCCTCACGCTACCCAATGGCTGGCAGGCCACCGTCGTCGTTATCGTGTGTCAATCGCTGGTCGAGCTGTTTGGCATGGTGGCGTTTATCCGCTGGGTGCCTAGCACCTTGTTACCCGACCATCCCCGCTAATCGCACTGGGTCTAATCCACCGCGCGTCCATTCATTTTGTGATACTCATCGTTTCCAGAAAAGATGACGGGGAGCCGACATGGGTTAACGTTAAGCGGTGCATGGCCCGTGTACAGGCCACGTAGAGCAAATTACGCTCCATATCGGTGGCATAATTTTTCACCGTCACTTCAGGGACGATAACGCTGTCAAACTCAAGACCCTTTGCCATGTGAGCGGTGCAGACCACGATACCTCGCCCAAAAGCACTGCTCTGCTCACCCAGCAACTGCAAGTGCTCAAAGGCACCGTATTCGCCACTTTCTAACGCTTCAAACATCTTGCGCGCTTGCTTCTGTGTCTTACAAATGATGCCAAGCGTATGATGATAAGAGTTGATGAAATGACTAGCCAGTTCACCGATAGTGGTGAGTTCCGCCTTGCGGCTGCGTGCCTGAATCACTGCCGGCTCTTCTCCGTGACGCTCAATCGCCTCTAGTGCAGGATTGAATGAGATGCGTTGAGCAAAGCGAGTAATCTGGATAGTAGACCGATAGCTTTTATTAAGGGTGACGCACGCGGACTGACGTAATACCCGACGGATATCATCAACGTTAGAAGCGCTGTAAGGGTTCACTGACTGAAAAGCGTCGCCGAGAATGGTCTTCTTGCATGAAAAAAGCCGTCCGATCACTGCATATTGCACCGGCGTGTAATCTTGCATCTCGTCTACCAGCAGATGTTTGACGTTACGCCAACGTGAACGCACGCCTTCCAAGCGCATTTTTAAATAAATTAACGGGAAGACATCCGCGTACTCAAGCCTGCCTCGCGAAGCAGTCTTGAACAGTTCAGAGCATTCCAGCCAATCGTAAAAGCCTTTATACGTCTCGCGCAGGGTGGACTGCTTAAACATTTTCTTGACGGCTGCCTTGAGCTGCTGACGCTCATTAGGCTCCAGGTCGTAGTTGTACTGATTGCCAATCTTTCTCTCGATCTCCCCACTCACCTGCCTGAGGCGTTCATTAGTAGGCAGATGGCGGTGCTTTCGAAACACCTCCTCCAGCAACCAAGCAGGCACAAAGCGTCGAGCAATCCAAAGATCTTCGGCAGCGAAACGATTGGCCTCAATGTAGGCGGCATAGCGATCAAGCTTCGTCAGAAACTCTGGCGAGGCTTTATAGCGCAGACGTGTTTTCATCCCTTCGTCGTCTTTTTCTAGCAGCGCCGTGGTTTGCTCGAAGAAACTCTCGAAACGGTACTGGCTATCGAGTAGCTCGTCAGCCAGTTCCTCCATACCCACCTGATTCACCGTCTCCTCGCCGAGCTCTGGCAACACGTTGGCAATGTAGTCGGAAAACACTCGGTTAGGGGAGATGATCAGGATATCCTCGGAGCTCAAGGTATCTTTGAATCGATAAAGTAGATAAGCAATGCGGTGCAGAGCGATCGACGTTTTGCCAGAACCTGCCACTCCTTGAATCACCAGCACCTGAGCCTCGTCGTTGCGGATGATGGCATTCTGATCACGCTGGATGGTAGCGACAATATTCTTCATGCCTTCGTCAGAAGCTCGCCCAAGTTCCTCCTGCAACACGTCGTCCACGACGTGTACGGCACTCTCGATCATCAGTTCGATCTCACCGCCTTTAATGCGAAACTGCCGTTTAAGTGTTACCTCACCGGCTACCGTTCCCTGAGGGCTTTCGTAGGTAGCAGGGCCCGTCTCGACATCGTAGAAAAGCGAGGCAATAGGCGCTCGCCAGTCATATACACGACTCACCCGATCTAAGTCATCATGGAAGTGGTGGATGCCAATGTAGACAGGGTCAGCGCTTCCGCCACGGGCGAAATCGAAGCGGCCGAAGTAAGGAGAATGTCGTAACTTCTCAAGTTTACGTTGCCGTGTCAGAGCGTTCTCACCCGTCATTACCGCCTGTTGGATTGACTCCCGTGCTGAGATCTTTTCTATATGATCCATCTCATCACGACTCGACCAGAGATACTCTTTCTGGGTCTGAATATCCTCGGCATAGATGGCCAGACGCTCGTCCAGCTCGGCTATATTGACGTCGATACGTCTTAGCGTTAGCTCCAGATGGTGCCGCTCTGCGGATCGCGCAGGGGTATCAACTTGCTGGTTCATAACGTTAGATGCCACTCATTCAGTGGAAAGGAAAAGAGTGCGGTTGCGCATCAATTGATACCGACTTCTCTTGTGCGATGGAAATCGATCCCAGGCCACTTTTCGAGGGTAAGATCCAGAATTGAACGATTAGGCGCCATGAAGGCAAGCGCCCCAGCAGAATCCCTGGCTAAGCGGCTTGCATTCGCTTGGCTGAAGCGTTTGATCTCAGAGGCATCTCTACTGCTAACCCATAGCGCCTTATAAATCGGCACACTCTCGAAGGCAGCATCCACTCCGTACTCAGCCTGTAGCCGATGTGCCACGGTTTCGAACTGAAGTTGCCCTACAGCACCTAGAATCATGCCGGTCTTCTCCAATGGCTCGAACACCTGAATGGTGCCTTCTTCACCTAGCTCAAGCAGTGCTTTATTAAGTTGCTTAGCCCGCAGGGGGTCGTTTAACCGCGCGGTACGGAAAATCTCTGGGGAGAAGTGCGGAATTCCCTCCAGCTCTAACAACTCACCTTCAGTGATCACATCACCAATGCGCAGTCGGCCATGATTAGGGATGCCGATAATGTCACCCGCATAGGCAGATGCGAGATGAGCCCGCTCCTGAGCCATGAAGGTAATGGCGTGATCAAGGCGAATAGGCTTGCCGCTGCGTACATGCTGCGCCTTGAGCCCTTGTCGATAGGTACCCGAGCAGACCCTCACGAAAGCGATACGATCTCGATGTAAAGGATTCATGTTGGCCTGGATTTTGAAAACGATGCCGGTAAACGTCTCTTCTTCGGGACTGATAGTGCGTTGGCGAGCCTCACGCCGACGCGGAGAAGGAGCCCAAGCCTCCAAGGCCTGAAGGATGTCACGTACACCAAAGTTATTGATGGCTGAACCAAAAAATACCGGCGATAAACCTCCCGCGAGAAAAGCCTCATGATCAAAAGGCTCTGCCGCTTCCCGCACTATCTCAACCTCTTCCTTAAAGGTCGCGTGGGCAATGGGAAAATGCTCAACGATGTAAGGATTATCTTCTCCTTCCAGAACCTCTAAGTGAGTCTCGGGTCGATCTTCTCCTGGAGTAAACTTGAGCATGCGCTTACTGGCTAAATCGAAGACGCCAGCAAAGTCCTTACCCATGCCAATGGGCCACGTTATCGGTGCGCATGACATACCTAAAATGTCTTCAATTTCATCAATCAGTTCTAGAGGCTCGCGAACCTCACGATCCATCTTATTGATAAACGTGATCACTGGCGTTTTGCGCATCCGGCACACTTCCAGCAGTTTAATCGTCTGCGCTTCAACGCCCTTGGCGGCATCAATCACCATCAGCGCCGCGTCCACCGCCGTGAGCACACGATAAGTATCTTCTGAAAAGTCTTGGTGTCCTGGTGTGTCAAGGAGATTGATGACACAGCCGTTATGCTCGAACTGCATGACAGAGCTGGCCACAGAGATACCACGCTGCTTTTCAACTTCCATCCAGTCCGAAGTCGCGAATTTTTGACTTTTCTTGCCTTTCACGGTGCCCGCAGAACGGATTGCGCCGCCGTACATCAGCAACTTCTCAGTCAAGGTAGTCTTACCCGCATCGGGGTGCGATATGATGGCGAATGTACGCCGTCTGGCCACTTCTTCATGACGTGAAGCCGCAGCTCTGGGTGCCGTATTAAATGACATGATAAACCTACTCGGAAAATAAACGGGGAAATGGTTGCAATCACTCAAAGAGCATGCAGTCAATCCCAGGACGGCACTCTGGCCATCCTCGCCTCCTGTGCGGAAAATACCGAGTCGTTAAGATGCCAAACGGCAGAGCGAATATCCGGCTTAATTCCAAAAGGCAGCTCTACGGCAATAGGCTCTAACAAGACAACAAGCCCCCTTTGCCCTAATCGCTGCTGGGCGCGCAACGCTAATTGAAATATTTCAGGGCGCATTGTTCACCCCTCCTGGAAGCGCCAGGAGCGAACGCCACGCACCAAGGATCGGTTAGAAACGCTTAAGAAACGCCCCTTCTCCATCACCGCTGAGGTGACACCCGCGCCGTGTATGTCCTGGTAGATGACCAACAAAGTGGCGTGATTATCGATAGGAAGATAATCATGCACGCTGACCATATCATCGCTAGAGGAAAGCTGTTTTGTAGTGGGTAGGAAAGCCGTTTGGCTGCTCATAGATGTATCCTTTGACTGGTCTAACAATCAGGCAGCCTTGAACATTGGCGTGCCAAAAACGTAAAAGACGCAAAGATACGTGAGCGCTAGGGTGGACTAATGAGAATGTCGAAAAGTAACTGAGCCACCGGATTACTCCTTGCAGTTACCAGCGACCTCAAAGGAAGGTATCTGGGAAATTAGGTTGATATAGATCTACGATAACAAACTCTTGCTTGGCCGTTCAAGGGTGAGCCTGGTTACTCTGTATTTCAACAAGCCAGTTCGCATATAGCACAGCCTCTTGATTCCCACTGGCCACTAGCTGAAGGCGACGGAGGTGGCGACGTCTTAGACACGTTTCCAGTATCACTCGAGCAAGCCCCGCTGCCCAACGCTCCTGCAGCAAGGGTAAGTCAGCCTGCTGGGGCAATGGCAACGCCAGCGAAGACACCTCATGACGGTCAGCCACGCACAAAGCATTTCGGTAGCTAAGTAGCAGTTTTCGACTCTCTTCCTGATTTGTAGTCTGTGGAGGCATAAACTTGATGAGTTTCAGGGTCGTCTCTATCGGCGACCAAGCCATCCAGGCGTGTCCGACAGCTGCGGTTCCCAGTTGCCTGCGTTGCTGATCAGTGGCCGGTTCTACGACAGCCTCCAGTGCTTGTTTATCAAGCTCATGAGGGTTTCGAATCTCAATGGTCACGTTATTCTGCGTCAGTTTCAGCATATCAACTCACTCAGCACAGTCATTGCATTTAAGAACGGCAGGGCTCTGCTCGGGTCGATTGAATGTAAAATCGATGTATCGACTTTTTAGTACATTTCACCGAACAAGCACTCAATATAGCCGCCTTGGCTATCATTGTGTGGCGCAACCACAGCGAACTCATTAAGCGAACACTTGATTCCATTCATCGCGCTTGGCTAGAAGGCCACGAGCGATATCCTGAGCGCCATCCAAGCTATGGCTAGCTGCCCAACCACACTGCATCTCGTTACAGGCTGGCACCTCGGTGGCCTCCAGAACATCTTTAAGCGTATTCTCGAGCAATTCGAGCACTCCCTCATAGTCGTCATGATTTAGCAACGCTACGTAGAAGCCCGTTTGACACCCCATGGGGCTGATATCGACCACTTTATCGGAATGGTTACGCGACAGTTCCGCCAACAAGTGTTCAAGTGAATGCAGGCCGGGCATTTCCATATGCGCCCGATTTGGTTGGCAAATACGCAAGTCGTATTTGTGAATGGTATCGCCGTGCTCACCGGTCTTGACGTCGGCCAGGCGCACATAGGGGGCCTTCACTTTGGTATGATCCAAGTTAAAGCTTTCTACATTCATTTTTTGTTCCGTCATGAGGTTCTCCTAGGGAACTTGAGGGAATGAACACCACTGTTCATGCCGGGTATCGGGAATTCAACGCAACGGGGCATCGTATCCCTCGGGCTCATCGGTGTAGACACAGACGTTGGCATGAACGACATCACCGTCTTTAGCTTCGACGTGATTGGCGAAAAATTCTTTGATTTCTTGCCTATTACAGTGCGCTTCAAAGGCCTCACGGCTGGCCCAAATCTCGTGAAAGACAATAGGGTAGCTGGCTCCCTGGGCGTTGGGGTGGTCGATATGCCTCGTGACAGTGTATTGAATACATCCATCCTCACGATGTGCATTTGGCTCAAGCGCTTGCAGAGCCCTAAACACGGCTTCCTCGCGACCAGGCTTAGGCTTGAAGTTGGCGATGCAATAGAGTTTTCGAGACACCTTAACTCTCCTTTTAGTTGGTGATTTATAGTTTGGCTTTGCAACACAGCTCTGTCGCCATAACGTTGACTGTCCGGAGACATCTGGAAAGTTTCTCGTATATGCCAGACTCTGAAGTCAATACGGAATATTCGCTCATCAAGCATCCCAGATAAGTGAATAATAGCTGCATCATGTTTCAACTAACGCGTTCATAACCACCAAGCGTGCCCTTCTTACTCAGCACAAACTGCCACAGCTGGATATCGCGGGCACGGAAAGCACCCGCACAGCTCAGCAAGTAGTAGCGCCACATGCGGTAGAAGCGCTCGCCGTAAGTGTCAGCAAACCGTGGCCAAGCCGCCTCAAAATTATCGTGCCAAGCCATCAGGGTTTTATCATAGTCGGCACCGAAGTTATGCACATCTTCAATCACGAATAAGGCTTCGGCAGCATCCGCCACATGCCCCAAAGCGGGCAGCTCACCATTGGGAAAAATGTACTTATCAATCCAGGGGTCTGGCGAGGTATTACGCACGTTCTTTCCAATAGTGTGAAGCAAGAAGAGGCCATCCTCTTTTAGACAGCGCTCGGCAACTTCCATATAAGTACGGTAATTCTTGCGACCAACGTGCTCGAACATGCCAATGCTGACGATACGGTCAAATTGCTCGACCTCATCACGATAGTCTTTGAGGCGAAACTCTACTGGCAAGCCCTGTTGCATCAAGCTTTTACCATAGTCAGCCTGTTCGCGAGAGATAGTGAGTCCAACACACTCCACGCCATAGTGCTCGGCTGCGTAGGCCATAAAGCTGCCCCAGCCACAGCCAATGTCTAGCACGCGCATGCCGGGTTCTAACGCTAGCTTTCTACAGACTAAGTCGAGCTTAGCTTCCTGAGCTTGATCAAGAGAGTCTGCCTCTTTCCAGTAGCCACAGGTATAGGTCATACGTGGATCGAGCATGGCGGCATAGAAGTCGTTGCCTAAATCATAGTGAGCCTCACCAACTTCGAAGGCTCGGCGGGCAGTCTGCAAATTAATCAGACGAGTTCGAAGATGATGAAAGACCAGTTTGTGCGGGTTGACCTGTTCGGGAAGCCGGGCACGCAATAGACGAAAGAAGAATTCGTCCAATTGCTCTGCGTCCCATGCACCGTTCATATAACTTTCGCCAAGGCCCAAGTTGCCACGGGCTAGCGCATCATCAAGGACGCCATGGGCATTGAGCTTGAAATCCCAGGGTCGATCTCCGTTAATACGGATATCCGCTTGCTCCAATATTTCAGCGACAAAGCGCTGCGAGGAAGAGGTTTCGTCGAAAAAAGCCGAATGGGCAAAGTTTGTGCTGTTCAAAGGTCGCTTCCTTATTCTGCCCTCTCGCCTGGAGAGGTGATGTCATCAGGGGCCTCGTTGTAAGTCGAGCATAAAGAAAGCGAAAGCTAGGGTGGAAAGATCGTCAACCTATAAACTCCTCTAGTGTCTCAAGTGAATCCACATTAACTGACCCAGTGGGTCACTCCCCAGTAACCTACGACAGTCATCACCACCGCATAAGGAAAAGCCATAATCACCATCCTGCCGTAAGAAAGACGCAATAGCGGTGCAATAGCTGAGGTAAGCAAAAATAGGAAAGCAGCCTGTCCATTGGGGGTAGCCACACTAGGCAAATTGGTGCCAGCATTGACGGCAATGGCCAGCAAACGAAACTGCTCTGCGTCCAGATCGCCGCGCATGAAGGCCGCTTTGAGTTCGCTGATATACACAGTAGCTACAAAGACATTATCGGAGATTGCTGACAGTAAACCGTTGGCGAAGAACAATAGGCCAGCCTGCCCGTCTTCTGGCTGTGCAAGTACCATTTCGATGAAAGGTTGGAAGAGGTGCTGGCTATGGATCACTGAAACCACGGTGAAAAAGACGACCAGTAGAGAGGTGAAAGGCAGTGCCTCCTGAAAGGCTTTGCCGATTTGGTGTTCGTCACTAACGCCGTTGAAGCTGGTCAACAGCACGATCACCGCTAAACCGATCAAACCCACTTCTGCCAAATGCAGGGCAAGGGCGGCTATCAAGAAGACGGCCACCAGCGCCTGCGCAATCAGTTGGGCGCGCTCCCGATTAGTGCGCTTACTAGCCTTATAGTGGTCGTAGTCTTTCAGTATCTTACGAATGGTTTTGGGCATGGCAGCGCCATAGCCAAACCACTGAAGCTTCTCCAAGGCCAAGCAGGTGAGTAGCCCTGCCACCAGCACTGGCAGGCTTACCGGCAGCATATTGAGATAAAAGTCGACGAAGCCCCACTCCATTTCTTTAGCGATCAGCAAATTCTGTGGCTCGCCCACCATGGTGGCTACGCCACCCAGGGCGGTACCCACAGCACCGTGCATTAATAGCGAGCGTAAGAAAGCTCGAAAGTCGTCTAACTCAGTATGCAGCTCGGCGCGCACCGGGGCGTCATCGTTATGGTCGTGATTGTGATCATAGCTCTTACCAGAAGCCACCTTGTGATAGACCGAATAAAACCCCACGGCGATGGCGATAATCACGGCGGTCACTGTCAATGCGTCTAAAAAAGCGCTGAGAAACGCCGCCATCACCGAAAAAAGCAGAGAAAGCAAATACTTGGACCGCACATGAATTAACAGCTTGGTGAAAGTGAAAAGCAGCAAATTCTTCATAAAGTAGATGCCAGCAACCATGAACATAAGGAGCAAAATCACTGCCAAGTTGTGCTCCACCTCGCTGAGCACCGACTCAGGGGAAGTCAAACCTAGAGCGACGGCCTGCAGTGCTAGCAGCCCCCCAGGTAACAGCGGATAACACTTCAAGGCCATGGCTAAGGTAAATATAAACTGGCCCAGCAACATCCAGCCTAACAAGGTTCCCGACTGTTCACCTAAAAGCAAATAACAAAAAATATTTAATGCGAGAAAGGCAAGAATGGTGATTTTGTACCAGATCGGTGAGTTGCCCAGAAAATTGCGAAAGGCGCCTCCCAGTAACAAACTGGGTGAGGAAGGTCTTGATGTGGCGGGAGTCGTTTGGTTATCAGGCATGACAATCAACATTGGTGTTGGGAGTGGATATTGCTCAAACCAGTCCGGCATCGCGTCAGAGCAACCGGTCTGAAAAGAGTCCTATTTCAGCGATTATTCGGGCGGTTCTATTTTACGAAACGAAACCTTCATCAATGGTTACCAGTGAGCTTCCACAGGTTATTGACCATGACTCAAGCTGGGGGCAAGTTCATTCAGGCTCATGACGCGATAGCGATAATAAGCACAACGAAATAACGCCCACAAGAGATGCAGAGCAAAACAGTAAAACGTGGGAGTCACGCATGCTTCAGACCCGAGGCAAAGTCTTTGGTGTAGCATGGGAATAGGGATAACGCCTTGAAAACAGTGAGCGCTCCCAGAAGGGAAAGAATGCTAGGGCGGAGTCATCAGCCCTGAAAGAAAGGTCTTCATAGTGTATTAAAGCCTTTTACCGCAATGATCTACATCA
>CENM01000588.1_pt1 | contig 14207 bp, 13 predicted proteins | sample 530261 | NCBI WGS metagenome assembly CENM01 (sample SAMEA2619854, study PRJEB7988) | marine metagenome | biome: marine biome (ENVO:00000447); feature: deep chlorophyll maximum layer (ENVO:xxxxxxxx); material: "saline water (ENVO:00002010), including plankton (ENVO:xxxxxxxx)" | depth 80 m
CCAAGGTTGGGGTCGCGAGTTCGAATCTCGTTTCCCGCTCCAAGAATATAAAAAGCCGCGGTCAGTCAAGTCACTATCGCGGCTTTTTAGTCTTAGACTCAATGAAAAATGGCTGGGTGGCAGAGTGGTCATGCAGCGGACTGCAACTCCGTTAACGCCGGTTCGATTCCGACCCCAGCCTCCATTTTTCAATTTCACACCATCCCATAACAACCCTAAAAGCCAATAAAAACGCGATATTTCGCTTTTGCGTTGCTTCATTACATCCCAAAAAGAATCTTGACATGTACCACTTACTGGTGCCAACAATAGTGCCAACTGAACTTTCAGAAATGGAGTTGGCACCATGTTGACCGATGTGAAGATAAAATCACTTAAGCCAAAAGATAAACTCTATGCCGTAGCTGATGAAAAAGGCTTGTCATTGGAGGTGTCACCTAAAGGTGGTAAGTGGTGGCGATTTAAGTACCGTTTCGATAACAAGCAAAAAAGACTCTCTCTTGGTGTCTATCCTGATATTGGTCTCAAAGAGGCCAGAAACAGCCGTGACGATCTCCGAAAGCTCATAGCCGAGGGTATTGACCCTGCCACAGTAAGAAAGGCTGAAAAACAGTCTAAAGGCGATCAGAACAGCTTTGAAGCAATAGCCAGAGAATGGCATAGCAAATTCAAGCCTAATTGGTCTGAAGACCATGCCGAACGAACCATTACCCGATTCGAGAAAAATGTTTTTCCCTGGCTTGGTGCCAACAACATAAATGACATTAAAGCCTCAGAACTGCTGGCGGTTGTTAGACGTGTAGAAAGTCGAGGCGCACTTGATACTGCTCACAGAACAATGCAGCAGTGCGGGCAGGTTTTCCGATATGCCATTGCTACAGGTCGAGCAGAGCGTGACCCTTCACTTGATTTGAAAGGATCGCTCCCACCTGTAAGAACCAAACATCATGCCTCATTAACTGAGCCTAAGCAGATAGGCGAACTATTAAGAGCCATCAACGGCTACTCAGGCTATTTTATTACTGCATGTGCCTTGCGCTTTGCCCCTTTGGTTTTTGTACGCCCAAAAGAGCTACGAAGTGCTGAATGGTCAGAGTTTGATTTAGACAATGCTGAATGGCGTATACCTGCACACAAAATGAAAATGCGTGTACTGCACATTGTGCCGTTATCCAAGCAAGCAATCGCTATCTTAAACGAGCTAAAGCCCCTCACAGGCTCAGGACAGTATCTTTTCCCATCTAATCGAACCAAAACAAGACCGATGAGCGATAACACCATTAACGGTGCTTTGCGTCGCTTAGGCTATACCAAAGAAGAAATGACAGGTCACGGCTTTAGAAGCATGGCCTCAACAATTCTTAACGAGCAGGGCTGGAATAGAGACGCGATTGAGAGGCAGCTTGCCCATAGTGAGCGTGATGGCGTGAGAGCGGCTTACAACTACGCTGAGTATCTGCCAGAGCGTAAAAAGATGATGCAATCATGGGCTGATTATCTTGACGGGCTGGTGGCTGGTGCAGATGTTATCCCGATCAGAAAAGCGTAATTATCCCCCTATCGGGTGATTTATTTTAGAAATAGAAGTGTAAGTTTCTAAATATGGAGAAATAGAGCAATGGATTGCAAAAGCGTCGGGAAAGGTGTCCTACCACCAGCCCCGACTAATCAAAAACAAAGCTAGTAAGGAGCTTTAATTCATGACTGATCTTATTTTAACTCAAACAGCAGATGATAATGCTGAAGGTATGGCATGGCTAAGCGGTGAAGGTGATTCAATGAGTGCCGATTTTAATCATGGTGATCCTTTGTTGGTGGACATGAATGTTAATAATTATGTTGGTGATGGTATATATGTGTTTCAAGTTGGGAGTGATCGTTTTGTAAAGCGACTACAGCGTGTTCCAGAAGGCTTCGCGGTACTCTCATCTAACCCAGACTATTACACTTGGTATATCACTCCTGATATGAGTTTGAGAGTTTTCGGGCGTGTAATTAAGGCTTGGAAGTCGAGCGAGATTTAAATAGAAAATCATCACAATCAATTACCTAAGGAGGCAACAATGACTTACACAGCCACAAATTCTGCAAGCTTTTGCAAACCAATATTTGAAGTTGGGACATATGAAGACAATGGTTCTGGCTATTACGTCATCACAACTGATGTAATTGACGGTGTCAGATACAGAAGGCTGGCGAGTACTCGTTTCTATAACAAGCTAGATGCCAGATTAAGATTGAGGGAAGTACTACGCTATAAACCTTCAGCCAGCCTTATTCTGTATCTGGCCGAGCCATAAACAGACTAAAGTTTTAATTTACCAAGCCTAGCCCGACGGGGTGAAAAGCTGGCCTCATTCACTAGCCTGGCTTGGTTTTTTTTGAACGAAACAGTAATCAAAGCGACTAGGCGATAGGCTTTTATGTCAAAGATAAAGGTGGGGGTTGTAAGACTACGAGAATGTTGCGGAAGTATTGATATACCTAGCTTTTGAAGCGACAAATATTTATTTTTCATACCCACAAATCATCACAAATCATCACAAATTGTCACAATCAAACACAACTGTCAGCATTTTTTATAACTTGTTGCGATAAATAATGATGTGTGAATAATGAATTGTCATGTTTAACAACGTCCCTTAGGAGGGCAAAACATGACACAGCAAATCATAAAACTATCTGAAGTAAAACTAATCTCTGGTCTTAGTGGTTCATCAATCTATCGTGGTGCTGCAAGTGGCACCTTTCCAAAACCGATTAAATTAGGCGAACGTTCAAGTGGCTGGATCAAGTCAGAGGTTGATCAATGGCTAAATGAACGTATCGAGCTTTCTCGCAATGGGGAGGTGGCCTAATGAAAAGACCAGATATATCCAGAGCAAGCCAAAGAGCTGCTATTCTCAATTACCTACAAAGCAATGGCTCAATCACAACTATCTATGCTCGTGAAGTGTTGGGGATTATGTCCCCAGCAGCGCGCGTGCTTGAACTTCGAGAGCAAGGTCACAGGATAGTAACTCATTGGACTAAAACCACCGATAACGCGGGTACAAAGCATCGAGAAGCAAAATATGTACTATTCGGTAATGTCATAAAAAAAGCCCCAACCACCAGCGACCAAACTAACGGAAAGGGCATTGCTATATGAGCCAGATCGATAATACATATCAATTTGTAGTGTGGCAAAGATTAGTCATTCAGGCTCAAGAGTTAGCTTTAAAAATGCCAGGTATAGGTTTAAACCCAGACATTTTACCAACGCTACCCATTGAGCAATTAACGGGCGTTCTTGCTTTCCTGAAACGTTCCTATGCTGAAAAACAGGCTAGTTAATGGCGGGGCGAAATCGCTTTAAACAGCCTTTTGATAAGCGAGGCGGTGCATTGGTGATGAGTACGTATCTTCTAAAGTCTGATACGTACTTATCACTATCACCACAAGCTAAAGTATTAATGATGCTGTTACAAATACACTGGAAGTCTGACAGGTTAGTTGACTACGGTGTAAGAGAAGCAGCAGAGAAAATACCTTGCTCAAAGAAAACAGCTATCAGGTCATTTAAAGAGCTTGAGGATAAAGGCTTTATATCTTGTCAGAATGAGTTTTGGTTTAGCAGTAGAACAGGAAGCAGGACAAGAGGCTGGCGGCTCGAATGGTTACCGTTTAATGATCGACCACCAGCTAATACATGGGAAAAAAAGAACCATGATTAACAGATTAACCGGTGCAAAAACGACACCGTCGAGGCGTTTGACGGTGCAAAAACGATACCGTCGATTTTAAAAATGAATTTGACGGTGTCGAATATGCACCATTGGCACAATAAAATCAGTCACTTACAAAAAGGGTGGCGGTGTCGATTTTGCACCACACCTACATATACCACTACCTATGCATTTTTATTGTTTGTTTAAGCATGTTTTATGGTCAGGAAATGCGAGTGGCCTCAAATGCTTTTAAACCCAGTAAAAGGTCAAGATTAGGGCAAGGGGTAATTAGAAAGCATAGTAGTTTCTTTACCAACGACAGGCCAAGATCAAAATACTCTGAATTGATACTTAGTTTTTTTGACAAGGTTTTTCTGACATCATCACGCGAGCAAGGTTTTATGGTAGTCACTACGCGAGGAAAATTCCCTGTCAATTAGCCTGTAAAAAACGCTAACTCAATATAACCTTGACGGTAAAAAAGTAATTATCCGTCTAAACATAGATAGAGAGCCCACGCGCGCGTATTTGTCGGCTAAATCTGTCTAGTGCAGGTCAAGGTAATTGAGGCTAAATCCGTCTCAACAGGTCAAAATTAATCCGAGCATGAGACATGCACAAAAGCTCAATATTGATCCAATGGCTTATCGGAAAATAAAACTGGCTGGTGGCTAGAAAGCACGCAAGCTAAGCTTTGATTTAGTCGATGTTTACCGAGTGTTTTTTATTGCCAAAATTGAGCGCAAAAGTGAACAGGAAAGCTTATGGCAATCAATATGATAGATGTTTTTCTGAACGCAATATGAGCATGTTTAGAAATAATGAAACCTGAGTAAACCTGATTCGCTAAGCAGTTATTATTTGGTGCCAACTATAGTGCCAACTCAAAAAAATGAATTATTCAATGCCTTTATTTTTGCGCATTTCAAGTAATAATTGGATTGAGACCCCACCTCCATTTTCAAGCTCACACAAACAAATCAGTATCAGGCGCTTTTAAGCGCTTTTTTTATGCCTGTTATTCTAAATAGGCACGGCTAGAGTGAGTTTGTCTCTGCCATTGGCTTTCGATTCGTACAATGCTTTATCGATAACACAAAATAAATCTCTTGTGTTGGCAATGGGGAACAGATCCGTGTGGTATAGACCTGCGCTGATTGTGGCGTTGATATGTTGACCTTCGAAGTTAAAGTGATGTGACCGGGTTTGGTTGATTAACTCTTGTATGATTTCTTGTGCTCTTTCAGATGGTAGCCGGTTTAATATAACGACAAACTCCTCACCACCTACTCGATAAGCTTTGTCGCTATCACGCCCTTGGGATTGTAAAATCTCTGCAAACTCTTTTAAGACATGATCCCCTGCTAAATGCCCATAGGCATCATTAATCTTTTTGAAAAAGTCGATATCAATAAGCGCGATACCAAAAGGACACTGGTGTGCATGAAAGCCTTTTATTAAGGCTTCTATTTCGAACTCTAATGTGAGTCGATTATTTAGATTAGTCAGTGGATCTTTACTGGCGAGATCTTTGAGTTTTTTATTAGCTGCTTCCAGTTTGTACGTGCGTAATTCGACCTGTTCTTCAAGACTGTTCAGCAGGCGCTGTTCAGCTTCACGTGATTTGATGACTTCTTTTGCCATCGGTCTAAAGATAAAAATCACTTCAAGGACAAGGGTGAGTAGGGTAATTAACCAGAGTCCAACTTCCAGGTTCTTGATGATACGGAGCCTTTCATCACCTTCGAACTGATATTGATTGACAGCCTTATCTAAATCAATGAGTAAATTTTCGGAGACATTGTCGATTTGATTCATCAATGTCTGAAAGGTTTGTTCGTCATAAGTATCGATAAGCTGTGTGGCTGTATTCAGGTATTGCTTGACTCTGTCATACAGGTTGATATCGCCAAAATAGAGGTGTCGGATAGCTGCTGACTGTTCGAGTGTTTTATTATTTTTCAGTTGGCCTGAGGCAAGTTGCTGATTAGCCTCACCCATCTTGTTTATATGCTGAGTTAAGGCATCCTCGGTGGTGTCTTGCTCTGAGTTTGTTATGAAGCGTTGTTGATATAAACGATGGATGTCGAGTGCAATATGTTGACTCAACATGCGTTGACTGCCTGAGATATTGACGACATAGGCCGTATTATCGACATCGGATATGGCAGATTTTAATGTGTAGGCAGCGAAACTGGACAGTATGGCAATAAGCACAACAGCCAGCATGTAGCGCTTGGTGATGAGTCTGTGCAATGCGGGCTGTGTATTATCTGCCATAATATCTATTCATTTATATTATCGCTCATGAGATATCTTTCACTCATATATACCTTGCCTGTGAGCACATGGCTAGTCTAATTCACATATTAAACTATAACCATAAGTTTTCTAAGGATTTGAAATTCCAATCAGCAGGTTCTTCTGGTCCTTCGATGCTCTCTTTACAACTTTTTGCTGCCAAATCGATCACTTGTATAGGAATGGGGGCGTTTGAACGCGTTGAGAAGAACACTTTCACTTTGGGTTTGAGTAAAGACTCTGTTCCTGGTTCAACCACCACAGCTAGGCGCTGTGAGGTGAGACGAACCAGTGAACCAATGGGATAAATCCCAACAGATTTAACAAAACTATTAAAAATTTGTTTATCAAAATGACCTTCCCATTTCGACATTTCTCGTATGGTATTGGCGGGTTCCCATGGTTTTTTATAGGCTCGCTCCGATGTTACGGCATCGTAGACGTCACAAATAGCCGCCATTCGGGCTAAAACCGAGATTTCATCAGCAGGCAGTCGGTTTGGATAACCGGTACCGTTCATTTTTTCGTGGTGATTTAAAGCAATATCGATGACTTCAGCTTCGGCTCCACCATCTTGCAGAATTTTGGCGCCAACGATGGTGTGCTTTTTCATCACGTCATATTCAGAATCAGTGAGTTTGCCGGACTTGTTTAATATATCGAGCGGCATGGCTGCTTTGCCTAAGTCATGCATCAGCCCGCCGATGCCAGCAAGACGTGTTTGTTCTTTATCTAGACCCATTTGATTGGCAAGTGCAAGCATGAGTGCACAAACCGCCACAGAGTGCATATAGGTGTAATCATCATGCGTTTTTAAGCGGGCAACACTAAGGATGGCGGCTGAATTACGTTGAACCAGAGAATCAATCTCGCCCACTAAGGGAAGGGTGGTGTGAGGATCAATGGCTTTGCCCAAGCGAATGTCATTAAACATGGACATGATTTGGGGTTTGGCATCCTGACACAGTTTTCTTGCACGCTCTATTTCATTCTCTATTGATGAAGAACTAGGCACCGGTTTGGTTTCAGTTGACTTGCTCTCTTCAACTGCATCTTTCGATGCTTTTTGCTCGACTGTGTTTTCAACTGTTGCTGGAGCGGACGTATTATCTCCCTTGTCAGTATCTATCCAAAGCTCTTTAATGCCGGCGTCATGGATGCGTTTAATGTCATTGGGGTCAGTAATAAGAAAGCTGCTGCGAATGAACGGGTGCTGGATCCAGGAACCACCAAGCTTCTGAATATACATACCAATGCGTAATTCAGAACTGTTAATACGCTTTATCAAGACTGCTCTCCCCTCAAATCAACATGTTTTTTTATAGTTATGAGTCAAACATACCTTGCATTGACCGGGGCATCAATAGCTATTTCTATCATCTTGGTCTGAGCAGTTTAATGCTGAGATCATTAGTCTATGACACCTTGTTAATGTTGCTATATCCAGCGATAAGCCATAAGCCGGGAGAATGGCGATGGACTTTGTGTTGGCTAAAAAATGATCATTTAATAAGAGGATGTTAATCGATGTATAGAAGGGTGGTGTGATTGATATGTTATTCTCAGTGGCACTATTTTCACCCCAAGATTAGGAATGAAGTGTGACCAAAGCACCCATATTGAATGAAGGCAGCAATTGTTGGCAAAAAAAGCAGGCAAAACAAGTTGCAGTGTTAATTGATGGGGAGAATTATTTTGGTGCATTGCATGCCGCGATCCAGCAAGCGAAACATACCGTCTACATACTTTCCTGGGATATCGACAGCCGTATGCAGCTTATCAGAAATGATGAGCAAACTAGTGATTTGCCAGCAGAGCTGGGCGCATTTATCAGTGAAGTGCTCAACCGCAATCCAGATCTTGATATCTATATTCTCAATTGGGATTGGGCGATGGTTTATACCATGGAACGTGAATGGTTACCCATGTATAAGCCTGCTTGGAAGTCTCAAAAAAGACTGCATTTCAAGTTAGATGGAGAATGTCCTTTAGGGGCATCGCAACATCAGAAAGTGGTGGTTATCGATGATGATATTGCCTTCTCAGGTGGCTTTGATATTGGCAAAAGCCGTTGGGATAGCTCTGCACATAAAGCGGATGATGCCAGACGTACCGATCCTGATGGGCATCGATATCCTCCTTTTCATGATGTGCAAATGCTGGTTCAGGGTGAGGCGGCAGCCGCTTTGGGCGACCTGGCTAGAGAACGCTGGCTTAAAGCCACGGGAGAACAGCTGCAAAAACCGCCACAAAGAACAGGGACTGCCTGGCCGGATTATATTGAGCCGTGGTTTGAAAATATTGAGGTGGCCATCAGTCGAACCATACCTGAATATCACGAACAAAAAGAGGTTCGTGAGGTAGAGCAGCTGTATATGGACAGCTTAAAAGCGGCTGAAAACTTGATCTACATGGAGAATCAGTATTTTACGTCCTGGAAGATCGCAGATTTACTAGCTGAGCGACTTCAAGAACGAAATGGTCCCGATATTGTTTTAGTTCTTCCATTGATGACGGGCGGCTGGCTGGAACAGGCTACCATGGATGTTTTGCGTTTTCGTGTGGCTTGTAAGCTGAAAGAAGCAGATACACATAATCGCCTGAGAATTTGTTACCCACATCGCGATGAACTGGGTGACTCTTACATCAGTGTGCATGGCAAAATCACAGTGATAGATGATCGACTTATGAGAGTGGGGTCTGCCAATCTGAGTAACCGCTCTATGGGGCTTGATAGCGAATGTGATCTCGTTATCGAAGCCGATACAGAAGAGAATAAAGCGACTATCAGCCGTTTTCGAGAGCGTTTACTGAGTGAACACTTTGGCATAACAGAAGACCAACTTAGACAAAATCTTTCTCAGGAAACCTCTTTGATTCGTTTAATTGATGCTGGCCAGGATGACGCACATACACTGCGTGAACTTGACTGCCGTGTATCCGATTATGCTAACCAGATGTTACCGACATCTGCGGTGGTGGATCCTGAAAGACCAATCGATTCTGAAGAGTTGACCAAAATGTTTATCCCTGTTGATGAGCCAACATCCGCCAAAAAACAATGGTGGAAAATTGTGGCCGTGTTGGCTGTTGTGCTCATCATGACCGCCATCTGGCGGTGGACACCACTGAGTGAATGGTTAAATCCCGAGACGCTGCAACATGCAGCAGAGGGCATAAAATCACATCCATTAACACCACTGATTGTTGTGGGTATTTTTGCCGTAGCCGGACTGATTGCTTTTCCTGTAACACTATTGATAATTACGACGGCACTGACTTTTGGGCCGCTATGGGGAAGTGTGTATTCAATCATTGGTTCATTAGTGAGTGGTTTGATGGGCTATGCCGTTGGTCATTACCTGGGACGAAATACCATTCAGAAACTTGCTGGTTCCAGTATAAACAAACTAAGTCGTCGTTTAGCTAAGCATGGCGTTTTAGCTATCATTACTGTCAGAATTATTCCCGTGGCTCCGTTTACGGTCATCAACATGGTGGCAGGTGGCTCACATATTAAAACCCGCGATTTTATTTTAGGAACAGTCATCGGTATGCTGCCCGGTATTTTAGGCATCACCGTTTTTGCTGATTCTTTGATGCGAACTATCCAAAACCCAGACCCCACTCAGATTGGAATTTTCATTGCTGTAGTGATTGCCGTTGGCAGCATTATGTATGGATTAAAACGTCTGATTAACCGAAAAGAAGACAAATAAAACACTGAATGGAGATTACCTTAGCAACCTACAATATTCACGCCTGCATCGGAACTGACGGACATTTCGACCCGTTCAGAATTGTTGACGTGATACGTGAAATGGATGCCGACATCATTGCTTTGCAAGAAGTCGAACATCATATGGTCAATGATATCGATCTGCTTGATTTTCTTGCTCAGCAGACCGGCATGATTGGCATTGCAGGCCCAACCATGTTTCGGGAGAGTCGACACTATGGCAATGCCGTTTTAAGTAAATTTCCATTAACGTCTCATGAGCTGATTGACTTAAGTCTTGAACCCCATGAGCCCAGAGGGGCAATTCAACTCAGGCTGGAAATCGAGCAACATCAGCTTGTGATAATGACGACACATTTTGGTTTAAAACCAAAAGAACGTCAGTTTCAGGTTGAAAAACTCTTGAGTCGCCTTGCTGAACATGAGGTCGATACAGCGGTATTGATGGGCGATTTAAACGAATGGTTCTTATGGGGAGGGACATTACGTCGCTTAAAAGCCTATTTTGATACCACACCATCCAAAAAAAGTTTCCCCAGTTTTTTCCCCGTATTTGCATTAGATCGTATCTGGGTACATCCACGTAAACACCTACTTTCCTTGAGTGTTCATCGAACAATGCTAGCTAAGAAAGCATCTGATCATTTGCCTGTTGTGGCAAAAATCCTGTTTTGACAATTTGAAGTCAATGTCTCAAATTGTTAGGGTAAAAAGAGTTTTAGAAAACAAAAGTATCTCCATATTCACTCTGGTGAATAACATTTCATGCAAATACCCGCAGTCAACTCGGAAAAATAAATGATGAAAATAAGGGCCAGCTTGTCCACGAGGAGCATGATCTTTAGTCAATGCATTGTGGCGTCTATGGCAGCGTTACCAATGCAGTCAGTTACTGCTGAGGAACAGACGGTCGAGCAGTTACAATCTCGACTGAAAGCGCTTCAGGCAGAGTTACAATCAACACAGGCGGCTCTTGCAAAAGCAGAACAAGAAAAACAACTTTCTAATGCGAAACTGGAAGAACTCTCCCGAGCTGAACCAACATTAGAACCTGACAATAAAATTCGTTTTGGTCATCTCAAAGTGGGCGGTGCTATCAGAGCAAATTATGCTGTCGGTGATTACCCCGAAACAGGAGGTGCCTCGCGTTCTTTTGATGATGGCGGTAATTTCGCCTTGGATACTTTTCGTATCAATTTGGATTATGAAAATGGACCATATCTCGGTAAGCTAGAATACCGCTGGTACAACGGGTATAACTTTCTTCATACAGGATGGTTGGGATACCAATTTGACGAGAATCGGCAAATACAAGTTGGGGTAAATAGAGTGCCATTCGGGCCAGGCCCATACGGCATCTCACAAAGTTGGTTTTTTGATCAACACTACTATCTTGGTTTGTCCGATGACATGGATTTGGGTGTCAAATATCATCAATCAACAGATAACTGGGATTGGGATGTCGCCTATTACGTCTCAGATGAAGGTTCATATACCGGGTCCTCTCATCAGAGTGCTCGTTATTCTTATGATGTGGTGAATGAATCGGGTGATGGTTACGAGGAACGAAATCAATTTAACCTGCGTGGCATAAGACATTTTCAACATGGCGAAGTAGGGACTGATTTAGGCTTCTCTCTTCAATATTCACAGTTAAAAAGCCGAGGCTCGCAGGATGATGGGCATCATTATGCATTATCCGGCCATATGTTGAATAAATGGCAAGCATTCACATTGGCTACACAACTGACTTATTACCGGTTTGATGTCGATCGTAATCAACCATTAGGTACCAGCAAGTTAGTTCAAATGGGCGCTTATGACTTCCCCAGTACTGCAGCGGCTGAAGCCTGGTTACCAGCTATCTCTCTAAGTTATCGTTACGATACTGACCAACTGCCTTGGTTGGACTATGTCATGCCTTACGTCGAGTACAGTGTCCTTCTCAAACAAGAGCATGATTTTAACGATAGTGCCTTAGCAACAGTTGGTGCAGCTTGGGCGAGTGGTAATTGGTACATCTACACAGATCTAAGCGCCTCGAACGGTAATGAATTTATCGGGGGGGATGACCCATTTGGTGATCGTCTCGGTGCTAATCAGAATGATGACTGGCAGACACGTTTTAATATCAATTTTGGCTACTACTTCTAGGTGCTGAATATTCGTACTTACAATAATAATCATAGAGAGAGTCCGTAATGACCGAGCAGACGATAGATAATAAAAAACCTCGCAAAGCAGAAATCAATCCTCCCGTATTTTTTGGTTCGGCCATTTTAATTATCGCTTTTGTTATTTTTGCTGCTTTCTTTTCTGATACAGCATCAGTCGTATTTAAAGATACTCAAAGCTGGATAGTCGATACTTTTGGTTGGTTCTATTTATTGGCTGTCGGTTTTTTTCTAGTGTTCAGTATTGGTCTGGCTATGACTTCATATGGCGCCATTAAGCTTGGTCCTGATCATTCTGAGCCTGATTATGGCTATTTGTCATGGTTCGCCATGTTATTTAGCGCTGGTATGGGGATAGGCTTACTCTTCTTCGGTGTTGCAGAGCCCATTATGCATTTTTCAGCCCCACCCGTAGGTGAAGGCGGTGATATTGCGGCAGCACGTGAAGCCATGTCAATTACCTTCTTTCACTGGGGACTGCATGCCTGGGCAATCTATGCCGTCGTGGGTTTATCTTTAGCTTACTTTGGATTTAGACATAACCTGCCATTGACCATTCGTTCATCGCTTTACCCTCTAATCGGCGAGCGCATTTACGGACCGATAGGTCACGCCGTTGATATCTTTGCTGTACTGGGCACCATGTTTGGTGTCGCAACCTCACTGGGATTGGGCGTGTTACAGGTCAATGCTGGTCTCACCTATATGTTCGATTTACCAGCTGAATCTGTCTCGCTGCAAATAGGCCTGATTGCTGCCATCACCGTACTCGCCACGATTTCAGTTATTGCTGGTTTAGACTCGGGTATCAAACGTTTATCAGAGCTAAATCTGGGCTTGGCTATTCTACTGATGTTGTTTGTTCTATTTGCTGGACCAACGCTCTTTTTACTACAAACGTTTGTGCAAAATACCGGTAATTATCTCAGTGAAGTGGTGAATAAAACTTTCAATTTATATGCCTATGATCCTAACGGTTGGATCGGTGGCTGGACATTATTCTATTGGGGCTGGTGGATTGCTTGGTCACCTTTTGTCGGTATGTTTATCGCACGAGTTTCAAGAGGCAGAACCATTCGTCAGTTCATTTTAGGTGTGTTATTTGTGCCGGTAGGCTTCACCTTTATGTGGATGACTTTCTTTGGCGGAACAGCGATCAATATGGAATTAGGGGAGCTGTCTGGTGTTATATCTAATGCTGTAAGTGAGAATAATGCCATTGCCATTTATGCCATGTTCGAACAAATGCCTTTTAGTATGATCTCGGCTGGCTTAGCGACGATATTGGTTGTTACGTTTTTTGTCACCTCTTCGGATTCGGGCTCTTTGGTGATTGATATGATCACATCCAATGGTCATCCGAAACCTCCGGTTTGGCAGCGTATTTTCTGGGCCTTAACTGAAGGCTGTGTTGCTGCAGCATTGTTGTTAGCTGGTGGTTTAAAAGCATTGCAAACAGCTTCGATTGCTGGCGCGTTACCCTTTGTCGTCATCATGTTGCTGATGTGCTTTGGTTTGATGAAGGGACTCAGAATGGAAGGCATAAAACGCCTTATTATTGGTGTTCCCCAAACACCTGTTAGCACAGGCAGACAAGTGAGTTGGAAGCAACGCCTGAAGAACTTGAGTGAATATCCTGACAAAGCAGCTATGCAAACTTTTCTGCTTGAAGTTGTGAAGCCTGCTTTGAAAAAAGTATCAGCTGAGTTAAAAACAACGGGTGTGGATGCTGATATTGTCAGTAAAAAAGACTCTATTGAGTTAGTTGTATCGTATGGCGGTGAAAGAGATTTTGTCTATGGTGTTCACAGCGTCAGACATTTAATGCCTAGTTTTGCTTTGGATGCATTGGAAGATGATGACGATGAGACTAAGCGCTATTACCGTGGAGAGGTATACCTGGCTGAGGGTAGTCAGCATTATGATTTATATGGATACAATCAAGAGCAAGTGATTGATGACATTCTGATACAGTACGAAAAACATATGCATTTCCTGCATATCGTTGGGGACAGTTAAATCAGATTATAAACAGTAGCAAGATTTTCCTGTTATTTCATGGTATTGTCCCGAAAATAAACATGAGTGGAGAGAGAAAATGCGTTTATTTTGGTTCAGTTTAGCCGCCTTAGGCCTTGGTTTTTCGGGTGTTTCTCATGCCGGTAGCAGTGAGTATCTGGATAGTTACTCCTGTGGTAAAAGCGCCATTGAAATAGGTATGAATATTGATGAAATCAAACTGATGTGTGGTCAAACCTGGCAACCCAGTAATGTTGTAAAATC
>CENM01000110.1_pt1 | contig 14023 bp, 11 predicted proteins | sample 530261 | NCBI WGS metagenome assembly CENM01 (sample SAMEA2619854, study PRJEB7988) | marine metagenome | biome: marine biome (ENVO:00000447); feature: deep chlorophyll maximum layer (ENVO:xxxxxxxx); material: "saline water (ENVO:00002010), including plankton (ENVO:xxxxxxxx)" | depth 80 m
GTCGGCAGCCTGATTATTTGTATCGCTATCTGAGTCACTATCTAAGATGGACTGAGGAGCAGAGTTGTTTTCAATATCGTTAGAGGTGTCTTGAGGAGTCATAAAATAGTCTTTTATTGTGTTTATTTATAATAAATGGAGATAGCAAAGACGCTGATAAAAACGGCGCAATTACGTTTTGCAACGCAGCAAGCATACAAAAAAACATCGTATATGCTGCGCGCTTGCTACTATCAATGCATAAAACATCAAAAATAATAAGGTAGGTTGAATCGCTCTGAATGGTTAGGGCTATTTTCAACACGCTATCATCAGGAACTCATTATAACTGTTAAGGAAGCATTATGACCAAGGCGATGATCAACACAGTCACGATAACAAAATCGGATATTCCAAATGGCGGTATGAAATCGTACAAGCAAGAAGACGATAGCATCATTTTAATCACTCGTGATGACGATGAGTTCCATGCATTCGATGGTAAATGCCCGCATGCGGGTGCAGATTTGGGCAATGGGTTACGCTGCGGTCATCGAGTGGTTTGTCCTTGGCATCATGGCACTTTTGATAGTACTGATGGTTCGCTGATAGAGCCGGTTGCGATGAAAGGCTTGACGCGCTATAGCGTGACTAGGCAAGGCGACAACTTAATCGTTGATACGACTAGCAATATCAACGAGCGAGCAGATAACGATCAGCTCGCTGATACGCATACCATCATCGTCGGCGGCGGCGGTGCAGGTTTTATGACCGCGCATCAATTGCGCCAAGGTGGCTATGGCGGCAAAATCACCATGATTAGCAAAGATGACAAAGCTCCTTATAACCGCCCATTATTATCGAAAGCATTTTTGGCAGGGAAAATGGATGAAGATAAGCTATTATTGGGCGGATCAGATTGGGCGAGTAGCAACGATATTGATCTGCACCTGAATCAAACGGTCAGCGAAGTATTGCCCAATGAGGCGACCATTGTCATAAAAAATGAAAACGGCGACAGCACGCGGCAGACAGCGGACTTCTTAGTGGTGGCAACAGGGGCGTCGCCGATCACTCCGCCTATCAAAGGAGCAGAGACAGATGGCGTCTATACCTTGCGTAGCATGGCAGATGCCAAATTGATCAAAGCGGCCAGTCATGACCAGCGCGTAGTGATTATCGGTACAGGTTTTATCGGTATGGAGACCGCTTCGGCATTGGCGCAAGCAGGCACGACTGCTTCTATTACCGTGATTGGACAAGGCAGCCGTGTAATGAGCAATATCGTCTCAGAAACGGTGAGTAACGCCTTAATTAAGCTACATGAAGAAAAGGGCATTAACTTTGTGTTCGATGCAACCGTCAATGAAATCACTAAGATTGAGCGTCAAGTGGACAAGGATGGAGATAGCAATAATCAGGCTTTCTCAAATGTAGGCGGTGTGACGTTGGCGAATGGCGAGCATATTGATGCTGATATTGTGGTCTTGGGCACAGGTGTGTCACCACGTACAGAGATATTGCATGAGATCAATGATCCAGATGGTGTACAAGTTGACGCTCATCTACAACTGCGCGATGGTATCTATGCGCTCGGTGATATTGCCAAACCTACCAACCAAATGGGTCGTATGCGTATCGAACATTGGCGCGTGGCGTTGCAGCATGGCATGGTCACGGCAGCCGCAATACTAAATAATGACAATGTCGATTCGCTAGAGGCGCGCATTCCCTTCTTTTGGACCATGCAATATGGCAAAAGCCTACGCTATAGCGGTCATGCGCCAACGCCCGATCACAATATCCTATTTGGTACGCCAGATACGCTCGACTATATCGAATATTATTTTGATGACGAAGGTGCGGATACACGTGCGAGTGCGGCAAGTACGCTTGGACGTGATAAAGAGCTGGTTGCTTTCTCTGAACTATTACGCCGAGGTCATGCACCAACGCGCGCACAGCTTAATGCAGGGTTTGATATGATTGACCAGGCGCATGCATTATCGCGCTAGTACTATAGACAGATAAGTATTAGTATTTAAGCTGGCTTAGGAAACTAGGCCAGTTTTTTTATAAATAAAAAAGGAACACTATAATATGAATAAAAGTAATTTGAGCAAAGATGCCGTATTTTTACGTCAGGCTGACGCGAGTGATATTGGCGCACTTGAGCGGTTATTAAACTGCTGCTATCGAGAGACAGCGGGCTGGACCAATGAGGCTGACTTAGTCGGCGGTATCCGTATCACGCCAGAGGAGCTGGCGAGTACGATTAATAATCCCACACACTATCTGTTTGTCTATCCAAAAACCACGACAGGTGAGCGTGATGCAGAGGAAACAGGTGAAATACTTGGTTGTATCGCTGTCGATATAAAAACTGATGCCAACTCAAACAAAAAAGCCTATATCGGTATGTTTGCGGTACATCCTGAACTGCAAGGGCAGGGCGTTGGCAATGTGCTACTACAGGCTGCCGAGACTTTTGCCACACGACATCTGTTATCAACTGAAAATGACACTGATAAACAGCCTGCACGCTTAACCATGTCAATTTTGAGCCATCGCCCTGAGCTTTTGGCTTACTATCAGCGCCGTGGCTATCAGTTAAATGGTAATAAAATACCGTTCCCAAATGATGGTAATAATGGTGAGCCAAAACGCGAAGATTTAGAGCTATTGGAGTTAGAAAAAAGGGTCAGTGCATAGCCCCTATCTTGATGGCCCCCAAAAATGCCCAAAGGTCATAAATAGCCCAATACTGAGTAAGATAAATGCCACAATGATTAAGCGCTTAAACCAATTAAAGGCGGGCACGCGCGTGGCATTATCATCAGACATGAGAAAAGCGAATAAAAATAGCAAACTTCCTGCCAAGGTCATGATGCCTAAGCCCACGGGTAATATAAAAAGGTAAATCTGCCACACAGTCATCTCGCAACGGTCATTATTAAACGCATCATAGCAGTATCAGGATTGTGCTGTCTGTATGTGGTTTTACACTAAAGCAAAAATAGACAATAAAAAAGGCCATTTGTTAAAAATAGCCTTTCTTCTCATTCAGTCTGTCTAACGCATCGTCACAAACTCTTCTGCACCGGTTGGATGAATAGCAACGGTATTATCAAAGTCTGCTTTGGTCGCGCCCATCTTCACTGCTACGGCAAACCCTTGCAGCATCTCATCGACACCGTAACCGATGCCATGTAAGCCGATGATTTTTTCTTCCTCACCTAAGCACACCAGCTTCATCACGCATTTTTGGCGATGCTGCGTCACCGCGCTATACATCGAGGTAAAGGTCGAGGTGTAGCACTTAATGTTGTCTTTGCCATGTAGCTTCACCGCGTCAATCTCTGATAAACCAATAGTACCGATAGCGGGATGAGTAAATATAACCGTTGGTATCAAATCATAAATCAAATGCTCATTGGTCTTGTTGTTAAACAAGCGCTCAGACAGACGCCTACCAGCGGCGATGGCAACTGGTGTCAGATCAATGCTGTTTTCGATAATGTCACCGACCGCGTAAATACCATCGACATTGGTATTTTGGAATTTATCGACTTTGATTTTGCCAAACTCGGTGGTTTCTACGCCCGTTACTTGTAGGTTGATGTTGTCGGTTGAAGGTGCGCGGCCAATCGCCCAAATCAAGCAATCGACCGTATCAAGCGTGCCATCTTTAGTACATAGCTCTAAACAGCCATCTTCGTTTTTATTGACTTCGGTAAGGGTGGTGTTGGTATGCAGATGAATACCGTCTTGCTCCATCTCTATGAGCAAGGTCTCAACGATAGTGTGATCAAACGAGCGTAGCGGCGAATGCTGACGCACGTATAGATGCACCTCAGCGCCTAAGCTGTTCAGCACGCCTGCGATTTCGACAGCGATATAACCTGCGCCTGCGATAGCGACGCGTTTGGGCAAATGAGTCAATTTAAAAAAACCATCAGAATCGATGCCGTGCTCTGCGCCTTTGATATTAGGCTTGATAGGATGACCGCCCGTCGCGATTAGGATATGATCGGCAGTGATTTGCTCGCCATTGACCTCAACCGTATTGGTATCGATGAATTTAGCAAAGCCTTTAATCACTTCCACGCCATTTTTGGCTAAGTTATTGTCATAAGAGCGATGGATATTCTCGATGTACTGCTGACGGCTTTGAACGAGTTTTTGAAAATCGAAATTCTTTAACTCAACCTCGAATCCGTAGTCTGGCGCGTACTTCTCAATCGCCTCGGCGACTTGCGCGCCGTACCACATCACCTTTTTGGGTACGCAGCCCCAATTGACGCAAGTGCCGCCTAATTGCTCCGCTTCGATAATCGCGCACTTTTTGCCATAGCTTGCTGCACGGTTAATGGAGGCAATACCGCCGCTACCGCCGCCAATGGAAATATAATCATAATGCTTTGTCATTGTTATGTCTCTTCATTAAGTTTCGGTACAGTTTTGAACTCTATTGTAATGGGTATGGATAATCCATCTTACAAGTTTTTTATCATAAGGGTGTGCCAGCTAGCATCAGTTTATAAAAGTATTTAAACAAAAATAGCCTAACACACAATAATCTCATTTAAACCCACTTAAACCTGCCTAGACTATGGCACGCCGTCTATAAAATAACAGCCCAGGAATGGACAAGCCCAGTACCAATCCTGAGGTCACAAACAAGGCTTCGAATAAATACACCATCATTTGGCTAAATAACTCGTCCGAAAAACCAAAATAGCCTATCTGCACCATACTGACCATCGCTTTATAAGCGGCGATACCTGGCATCATACAGATGACACTTGGGGAGATTAACGCTTTGGGCGGTAAGGTATATTTCTTAGAAAAATATACCCCCAAAAAGCTGGCAAGCATCGCCCCAAAAAAGCTCGCTATCACCAGATGAACATGCTGATAGACAAGCGCGGTTTTTAGTCCGAATCCCAGAGCGGTCATCAGCAAACACGGCAAAATATAGCGTTTGGGTACGCTGAACATCAGCGTCCAGCCAAGGGTAATGATGCAAGACAGCACAACGGTCTCAATAAACCACATCTAAAACCCCCAGTGCTGTATGCGTAGTAACACCAGCGCCATGACGATGCCCACGCACGCGGATAAGGTCAGCATATAAGTAAAAACCGCACGTCCAATACCGATATTGACATAGCCCTTTAAGATGTCGGATAAGGAGTTGATCAGCGGAAAGCTTGGAATCAGCAGCAGCACGCTAGAGGCAACGGCGATATCGGCATTATTGCCAATATCAAAATAATAAGTCGTCGCCCCGATCAAGGAGGCGATAAAAGCGGTAGCAATAACGGTGATAAAAGGGTTAAAGTGATGCTTGGACAAATAGATACGAGTAAACATCGCCACCATACCCGCGATAAAGGTCACCGCCGTAATCGACCAGCTGCCGCCATTCAAATAAGCAAACGCCGCACAAGAAGCGCCGACAAATATACTGACTAGCCATGTCGGATACACGGTTTTATCCAACTTATCAAACGCAAGGGTTGTGCGGTCAATCAAATCATTATTATTGATCGTGGCTTCGGTTTTATTGACGATTTGCTGGATTTGCACCAATAAATTGACATTGATGCTTTGGTTGATGGTGTCTCGGGTGGTGGTGATACAACGCTCATTACAGATAGTCGTCAAAGTGATCGCATTAAAATTTAGCGAACACTCGACGCTACTCATTCCCAATGCAAACCCCAAACGCTTCGATAAGTCCACCACCACGGCAGACTCAGCGCCATACTGCATAAGCAGTAAGCCGCAGCGCACGCAGAGTCGAGTGATGCGTTGCTGCTGTACGTAGCTGATAGAAGTCATTGGAGGAATATGCATATTGGCTGCGATATCGATATGGATAGAGGTAAAGATAGCATAACTTGCCTTGCTTATTTGCTACTATTATAAAGCGTAAACCACTGTCACAAGGAGAATAAAATGCATATCGCTATCTTAACGCTGACTTTTGCGCTACCTGGTTGTAGCTCATTAAAAGAAAAACGCCAACGTATGGGCGGATTGCACGCACGTTTTGGCAATACGCCAAGCGTTGCGGTGTGCGAAAGCGGTGAGCGCGATCGCCATGATGCTAGCGAATGGACATTCGTTATAGTCGGGCTGTCTAAACGTGAGGTTGAGTCTCAGTGTAGCCAGATTGAGGAAAAGATAGAACGTACAGTAGATGCGCGGGTGATGAATGTTGAGAGGGAGTTTGTATAGTTAGAATAGGAGCTAAACTGCATCACAAATTAGCTATTTAGTATTACTGTCAAATACTTTCTAAGTTATTCGTAAGCTCTAAAAAATGCTCGATAGCTGCCTTACTGTTAGGTTTTTCTATACTTCTTTCTTGGAGCAACTCTAGAGTCCATTGCTTAACTTCGTTCAATTTGCTTTCAATAAGAAATGGTTGATAATAAAAAGGGGGTAATTTTTGAGCATTTACCAGCTCTCGATAATGCCAAATCGCTGTATCAATTCTATCTCCGTTGTTAAATTTGGCAACCTCAACTTTAAAAGCAGGGTGCTTTAGCAATTCTCGAATATATCTAATTCTATCTATTCCATCATCAAGCGGTTGCCAAACAACAGAACTGAAATTTTCTTTACTAATATTTTGTATAGCTTCAAAAAAATCCTCGCTATCATTTCCATGTTTGCAAAATCGCATAAAAATTTCGGATAGAGTACTAGCATCAGTATTTAGAGCCAATCCCTTTTTTTGATTACTAATGGTCTGCAAAAGGAACTTATAAAAAATATCAGGAGGTACAGGGATTCTAAGGTAATAATCTCCTATAAACCACTCGCTTGGTCCTTTCTTGACTTTGTCCTCTATATATTGTTTCACTAACTCTTCAAATTTTTTGGCTAACTCAGGAGAACCATTTTTTTCGAGTATATTGTAATAGAGGCTTAAATTAGGGAATGCTTCTCTGTCTATCCTATCCTTAATATTGTCAAATAGTCTCTGATTGAAGCTTTGATCTGAGTCTAAATTACGATATTCAGCCATCAAGTTCTTATTTTCTCTATCATTTTCCAAATTTTGTTCAGTAATTAAGTCTTGCTCTAGTAGGCTTTCAAACTTTTCATGATCTACATCAATATTGGTAATCAGTTCAATAATGATTTTAGCCCACCCTTCCATACGAAAGTTAGGATAGAATTTTGAAAGCTTTTTTTCTACATCATCTTTCTTAGTTCTAACAGGTGGTTTTAGTGCTTCATCATCACTTTTTAAAAAGATATCTAATCGGTCATCGAGACCATCTTCAGAAAAATATGTTTCTAACTCTTTCATATCGACATCAAGAACTTTAGGAATGTCATTAACAAGCTTGATAATAAGAATTTGTCTTAGGATTTCTTCCTTGCTCAACTCTGATAAATCTGATGAGTGTTTTATTATCTCCTGATAGATTTTCTGAACGCGCTGATAAAACCTAAGATTTCTAACACCCATAGTTTGATAAAATTTCTCGTAGATAGGAAATGTATCGACATCACTAATCTTATCTTTAATAATTGATAATGAGTCATCTAAAACTAATACTTCATCAAACACTTTTTCCTTATATTCTCTAAATTTTTTATCTGCTTTACCTTCGTGTAATATCACTACTACTTTACAGTTTTTCTCTAAGCTTAGATGATTCACTAAACCCATCACATCTTTAATATCTAAGTTTTTAGATAGCCTTTCGATATCGTCAATGCAAACCAAAGTGTCTCCGATAAGACTGGTAATGGCACTGCTAATTAATCCCTTACCAAGAGACAAACTGACACCTGCACCTTCAAGTTTTGGCAGGTCTATAGCATCCAAGCTCTTTTTAAAGATACCTTTAAGACCAGAAAGGTAGTCTTTTTTTTGAGTGGTCTCGTGGGTGCTAAGGGCAATTTCAAATTTCAACGCTTCTATTGAATCTATACCGAAAAGAGAGACATAAGAGTATTTGTTAACACCTAAATTTATATGGTTTTCCTCGTAGAAGTCATTCCAAAAGCGCGTCTTACCAATACCCCATTCACCAGTCAGAGCAATAGCAAATGAGCTTTCTTCATCAATCAAATCTATAAGTCGTTTTTCAAGATTTTCTACATTTGCCATCACTAATACCTTACAGATGTTCTTAAAATAATGGTTATATTAACATCAAGCTTAAACCTTAACCAATAAAAAAAGGCCACTCCCAAAAGAGTAGCCTTTAAATTAAAACCAAACAATTAACTAAACTAACCCGCCTCAGAAACCACCTGCGTAAGCATCGGCTTCAAAAACTCACCCGTGTGTGAGCCTTCGACCTCTGCGACCTCTTCTGGCGTACCCTCCGCGATAATCATGCCGCCGCCTTTACCGCCTTCAGGGCCAAGATCAATCACCCAATCGGCTGTTTTGATGACATCGAGATTATGCTCGATGACCACGATGGTATTACCTTTATCACGCAGCGCATGCAAGATGTTGAGCAGCTTATCAATATCATGGAAATGCAAGCCTGTGGTTGGCTCATCCAAGATATATAGCGTCTGTCCCGTGTCGCGCTTAGCCAGCTCGCGTGCCAGTTTCACCCGCTGCGCTTCACCGCCCGATAGGGTTGGCGCGGACTGACCCAAGCGAATGTAGCTCAGTCCCACATCCATCAACGCTTGTAGGCGACGATAGATCGCTGGAATCGCCGAGAAGAACTCAGTGGCGTCCTCTACCGTCATCTCGAGCACGTCAGCGATGGTTTTGCCTTTATAGTGAATCTCTAAGGTCTCGCGGTTATAACGCTTGCCTTCACAAGTGTCACACGGCACATACATATCCGGTAAAAAATGCATCTCAACTTTGATGAGACCGTCGCCTTGGCACATCTCACAGCGTCCGCCTTTGACGTTGAAGCTAAAGCGCCCAGCTTTATAACCACGTGCGCGGGCTTCTGGTGTCTGGGCGAACATCTCACGCACGGGAGTGAAGACGCCAGTATAAGTCGCAGGATTGGAGCGCGGGGTACGACCGATTGGGCTTTGATCGATATCGACCATTTTATCCAAATGCTCAAGACCGCTAATGCTGTCATGCTTATCCGCGATAAGGGTAGACGCATTGTTTAATTGTGTGGCGGCGATAGGCATAAGCGTACGGTTGATCAAGGTTGATTTGCCCGAGCCGGATACGCCAGTGACACAGGTCATCACCCCAACGGGCAGGCTCAGATCGACGTCTTTTAGGTTGTTGCCTGAGGCGCCTTTGAGCTCGATAGTCATCGGTAACTTTTTAGTTTTGGCTTTCGCTTTACCTTTAACCTCGACCTCTACGGTTTTGGCTTTATGCCGCACTTTTGGTATCTCAATGCGTTTTTCGCCCGACATATATTGTCCGGTGAGCGAGTCTGGCGTTGCCATCACTTCATCGACCGTGCCCTCGGCGATGATATGACCACCGTGTACGCCAGCCCCAATACCGATATCGATGACGTGATCCGCTTGACGAATCGCATCTTCATCGTGCTCAACGACCAGTACGGTATTACCTAAATCACGCAGGCGTGTTAAAGTTTTAAGCAAGCGGTCGTTATCACGCTGATGCAGACCGATAGATGGCTCATCAAGGACATACATCACGCCCATCAGACCTGCACCAATTTGACTGGCCAAACGAATACGCTGCGCTTCACCGCCCGATAGGGTTTCGGCAGAGCGCGCTAGGGTTAGATAATCGAGGCCAACGCTAACGAGGAAGTTTAAGCGCTCGTTAATCTCTTTAAAGATCTTCTCTGCCACTTCACCTTTATGACCGTCAATCTTTAGAGTCTTATAATAGTCCGCCGCGTCGCCAATAGAGAGCTTGACGATGTCAGCGATGGTTTGTTCATCGACACGCACGTTACGCGAGATTTCATTGAGGCGCGCGCCATCGCAAACGTTACACGTGGTGTCAGCCAGATACTTTGCCAGCTCGTCACGCACTAAGTTGCTTTGCGTTTTGGCATAACGGCGCTCAAGATAGGGTAGTACGCCTTCAAAAGGAACGGTTTTATTGGTTTTACGTCCGCGCTCATCGGTAAAATTAAAGGTGAGCTTCTCTTTACCTGAGCCGTGCATGATTAGCTCTTGCTGCTTTTTGGGCAGCTCCGTCCACGGCGTATCCATATCGATATTAAAATGGTTACAAACGGTGGTTAGCAGCCCAAAATAGTACGAGTGGCGCTTATCCCAACCGTTAATCGCGCCTTGATTGAGCGTCTTATCAACATGAGTAATGAGCTTTTCAGCAGCGAAATACTGACGCTTACCGAGTCCATCACAAGTTGGGCAAGCACCGTAGGGGTTGTTAAAACTAAACATGCGCGGCTCAAGCTCAGGTACAGCGCGATCACAAATCGGACAGCTGTGCTTGGCAGACATCACTTGATTATCAGAGCCGCCCTCAGTAGGATTACCATCCATAAAGTGCAGCGTCACTAAACCTTGTCCCAAACGTAGCGCGGTCTCCAAGCTCTCAGCGACGCGGTTACCTAAGTTATCACGTACTTTAAAGCGGTCAACCACCACTTCGATGGTGTGCTTTTTCTTCTTATCGAGCGTCGGTAGCTCGTCAGTATCATAGACATGACCATCGACGCGTACGCGTACAAACCCTTGACCGATCAATTGCTCAAGCAGCACTGTATGCTCTCCTTTACGCTCACGCACTACTGGCGCAAGGATCATAAGCTTGGTCTCATCGGGGAGTGCCATAACCTGATCGACCATCTCGGTCACCGACTGCGCCACCATAGGTTCGCCATGCTCTGGGCAATAAGGCGTGCCGATACGCGCGTATAATAGACGCAGGTAATCATAAATCTCAGTGATCGTACCGACCGTTGAGCGTGGATTATGGTTGGTCGATTTTTGCTCGATAGCAATCGCAGGAGAGAGACCCTCGATGCTATCGACTTCCGGCTTTTCCATTTGCGAGAGGAACTGACGCGCATATGCTGACAGACTCTCGACATAGCGACGTTGCCCTTCAGCATAAAGCGTATCGAATGCCAGTGACGACTTACCAGAGCCAGACAAGCCAGTGATTACCACGAATTTATCTCGTGGAATGTCTAAATCAATGTTTTTTAAATTATGAGTACGTGCGCCGCGTATTGCGATATGGTCATGTGCCATCGTTTATGGGTTTCCTATTTGCTAAAAGAGTATTGGGAAATATCTCAAATGAAAAGGTAAATACGGATCAGTAAAATTATGGGTTAAAAACGCGAATGATTTCTAAATTTATAATGTCGTTATAAATAGCTCTGTTATAAAAAATATGGTTATAAATAGTGCTTTTATAAAGTGTTCATACGTTCGTGAAGTAAGGGCTATACATGCCAATTTACTGTTTTCTTATTTTGCAGTCTTTGATGCGATTGATTTCTGTTCGACTAAGCAAATCTAAATCAAACCCCTGTTAAGTAACAGGCATCGTTTGTTATGGTTTTGACCAAAAATGTCATTTTACAGAGGAGTTTGTCGTTTGAACTGTCGTTCGAGCTAATGAATAATAATGTTTATAACGCCTTACTTTATTGTTATGGCGACCGCATTATTCAAGGTATGATTGCGCATCTGACGCAGTTGGTAACAAAATAATTGCGTAGTATGAATGGCTTGGGTTGATGCGCTATAGGCGGGGGCGTCAGTAAGACAAAAGTCTCGGCAACCAAACGGCGAATGTCTTATACTAGGGGGCTTGATTTATAGGCCAGTGTCTTGATAAACCAGTAGTGATAAATCATGGTGCAGTACAAGTACCAGCAGTGAAAAAACAGCAATGATCAATCAGTGAGGCAAGTATGAATAGCGTAGAGAAACGGGCAATCCTCGGAGTCGGTGGCATCTTTGCCTTGCGTATGATTGGCTTGTTTATGATTGTGCCGGTGTTTTCTGTTTATGGTGACAATTATGCACACGCGACGCCGTTTTTGATTGGCTTGGCAGTTGGTATTTATGGACTAGGACAAGCGATCTTTCAGATACCGATGAGCCTTGCCGCCGATAAGTTTCCGCGTAAGCCGATTATCATGCTTGGTCTGATACTGTTTGCGGCGGGCGGTATTATTGCCGCCAATGCCATTGATATTTATCAGGTGATCATTGGTCGAGCGCTGGCAGGCAGTGGCGCGGTTTCTGCTGTACTCATGGCGCTATTGGCTGATGTGACGCGTGAGGAGATGCGTACCAAAGCAATGGCGACGATGGGCTTGACTATTGCTACCTCCATCATGCTCGCCTTTGCCTTTGGGCCGTTATTAGTAGGCTCGCTTGGTATCTCAGGATTATTTTGGCTGACGGCAGCATTTGCTATTTTAGCGATGCTGCTACTTTTTGTCGTACCCACGCCAATGCGCGTGCTCAAGCACAATCTGGATAACAAATCGATCGGTGAGCAACTCGCTACTGTGCTCAAAATCGGCGACTTAAACCGTTTGCACGTTGGAATTTTTGCGCTGCATTTGACCATGACAGCGATATTTGTCCTCTTGCCGCATCAGCTCACAGAGGTGATGGGTTTATCGGTACGTCAGCAAGGCTTGGTCTACTTGCCGCTATTGTTTGTCGGCTTTGCCGTCGCCATTCCCTTTATTATTATCGCTGAAAAGAAGCGTAAAATGCGCCAAGTCTTTCTAGCTGCTATCGCCTTAATGACTGCAGCCTTGGCATTTCTTGCTTTTGGTAGTCAGGTTGGTGTTGGTATTATTTTTGGATTGCTACTGTACTTTATGGGTTTTAACTTACTTGAGGCGACGATTCCATCTTGGATATCTAAGCGTGCACCAGTCGCCAATAAAGCAACCGCGATGGGGCTTAATTCATCTAGCCAGTTTTTAGGGGCTTTTGTTGGTGGCGCGATGGGCGGGCTGCTATTGAATCAGTCTAACTTGCTGGCATGGGGGCTCTTGTCACTTGTCATGGGCATCGCATTGCTGCTGATTATCCCCATTGCCCAGCCACCTTATCTGTCGAGCACGACAGTAACCATTCCTAAAAACATCAATATCCAAGATTGGTCTCGGCAGATGCTAGCAGTTGATGGCGTGGATGAGCTGGTCGTTATGGCAAAAGAACAGGTCGCTTATTTAAAATTAGACAAGACCCAACTGACGGATGATTCGCGACAAGCACTGTCGCATCTGGCACAAAGCCCACTAGATATTTAAACAAAAATTGGTTAAAGTAAAATCATATCATTGATAGGAATCATTTTTTCTATCGAATAATTATTCATAAGTAAAAGGACGGTATCATGCGCGGAGTTAATAAAGTTATCATCATCGGTAACCTTGGAGCAGATCCTGAGGCACGCCAGTTCAATAATGGCGGTAGCGTGACTAATATCTCGGTTGCGACATCTGAGCAGTGGACGGATAAACAAAGCGGTGAAAAAAGAGAAGCGACAGAGTGGCATCGTATCTCACTGTTTAACCGTTTAGGCGAAATTGCCGCGCAGTATCTGCGTAAAGGCAGCAAGGTCTATATCGAAGGTAGCTTGCGTACGCGTAAGTACCAAGACCAGAACGGCCAAGACCGTTATATCACTGAGATTCGAGCTGAGCAAATGCAGATGCTTGATGGTATGAGTGGTGGCCAAAGCGATAATGGAGGCTTTAGTAACAATCAAGGTGGACAGAACTCAAACAGTTACGGCAACCGAGGCGGTCAAAGCAACCAAAATAATTTCGGTCAGCAAGCAGGTAGCCAGCCAGCACAGCAAGGCGGCTACAATAACCAACCGAGTGGCGGTCAGAACAGCTTTAATAACCAAAATGCACCTGCGCCGCAAAATCAGTTTAATCAACCCGCGCAATCTAAGCCTACGGCAATGCCAGATGGCCCTGTAGACGATGATATCCCGTTTTAGGAATACAATAACCTGATAGTGTAGAGAAAAGTCATTAGAGCCTATATTTATAGGCTCTTTTTTTGTTTAAAAGATAGAGATTTGAACAAGTATCTTTGAATTAAAAATCCCGTTAATAGCGGGTTTTTT